>JAEEGK010002236.1_pt1 | contig 48467 bp, 39 predicted proteins | sample 8958771 | NCBI WGS metagenome assembly JAEEGK01 (sample SAMN16246547, study PRJNA631951) | gut metagenome | biome: gut microbiome; feature: rumen; material: SC-attached | host: Bos | place: Iran: Karaj | collected 2018-10 | reverse complement strand
GCCTCATGAACCTGCCCCAACACAACCAGACAACCAACCAGGACGCCCCCCTCGGCAGCGGCATCGCCCTGCTCCTTGGTCTCGGCGGCGCCTACCTCGTGGCCAAACGCCGCAAGGAGGACTGATCCCTTGTCTGTAAGACTATTTCACAAAAGCAGGGGCAAGTACCCCTGCTTTTTTTCTGCTACTCATACAAGGTTGCACACCGACTTTTTACTACCTTTGCAGCCTCAAAAACGAAGGGACAACCATGATTGACCGCACCAAGGAACTCGAAACCGAAAGCATAGGCAAACTGCTGTGGATGTATGCCCTGCCGAGCATCGTCAGCCAGATTATTGCGTCCGTCTACAACATCGTCGACCGCATGTTTCTGGGGCAATGCGTGGGCGCGTTGGCTATCGCAGGCCTGGCCATCACCATGCCCATCATGAACATCGTCCATGCCTTCGGCTCGTTGGTGGGCGTCGGCTCCTCGGCGCGCATGTCGATTGTCTTGGGCAAGAAAGACGTCAACTGGGCGGAGAAAATCTTAGGCAACAGCATGATTTTGACCTTCATCCTCGGCTTCCTCTTCGTCACGGGCGGGTACGTGTTTATGGATAGGATTTTGACCATGTTCGGAGCCTCGGCAGACACCATTGCCTATGCGCGCGAGTACATGGTCATCGTGCTGCCCGGCATGTTCATGACCACCGTCACCTTCAACCTGACCGGCCTCATCCGCGCCTCGGGCTATCCCACCAAATCCATGTGGATTTTGGCCGGCGGCGCCGTTTTGAACATCATTTTAGACGCGGTCTTTATCTACGCCTTGGACTGGGGCATCGCTGGCGCGGCCTGGGCCACCACCATCTCCATGACCGTCTCGGGCATCGTGGCCGTGAGCCATTTCCTACAAAGGAGTTCCTTCATCCGTTTTCGTCGTCATGCCTGGAGACCAAAGGGTTACATCTTCCGAAACATCCTGCTCATCGGCATGAGTCCCTTCCTGATGAACGTGGCCGCTTCGGGCGTGGTGGCCCTGCTCAACCGGCAGCTCATCCGCTATGGCGGCGACTTGGCTGTGGGTGCCTACGGCATCTCCAACACTTTCGGCGCGCTCAGCGTGATGCTCATCCTCGGCGTGTGCCAGGGGATGCAACCCATTGCGGGCTACAACTATGGTGCAGGCCATCCGCACAGACTGAAGTCCGTCTACACACTGACCTTGAAAGTGAACATCTTTATCGGGTTCTTGGGTGCCTTGCTGGCTCTCACACTGCCGCAAATCCTGCTGCGTGCCTTCACCAAGGAGCAAAGCCTGATTGACATCGGCGTACATGCCATGCGCTTCATGTTAGTGATGTTCCCGCTCGTCGGCTTCACTATCACCAACTCCAACTTCTTCCAAAGCATCGACAAGCCGTGGATTGCCATCGTGACGAGCCTCTCGCGGCAGGTGCTCTTCCTCGCCCCGATGATTTACCTCGTCCCGACCCTGTTCATCAACGCGGGCGGCAATGGCTTGACGGGCGTTTGGGCCTCCATGACCATCTCCGACTTCCTTGGCGCGTTGTTGGCCTTCCTGCTGATGCTCTCGCAACGCCACGTCTTCAAAGCGCCCGAACAATGAAAGACATCCACGACGCCTCGCTCAGCCCGACCAACACCCACATCTTGGACTCCTACAAGGTGAAGACCAAAGCAGAGATGCGGGAATACCTGCAAAGGCTACGCGACTTGTGCAACGACCGCGCAGTCAACCTCCGCGACATGGAATCGATGGTGAGGGAATGGCGCTCACACAACTTCTTCTACTGGATGCACATCTTCCGCAGCCGCACCAAGGACGTGGACTTGGAGCTGCACCAATCGTGGTACCGCGAGCTGTTTTGCCGTGTGGTGGATTTCTTTTATTTCTGGTAAAACAAAACACACTGATTATGAATCGGATAGAACGCATTACCCACATGGAGAGCCTCTTCGACAAGAGCACAGAGGTCATCCACCGCTTGGAGCAAGCCCTCGAAGACTTCGCCGCCCTCAAGTCCGACATCGCCGAGCTTGATGCTTATTACACCTCCCCCCAATGGCGCAAGGACTTCGAAGCTGATGAGGCTGGTAAACTGCCCCAAGACCTCAAGCGCGGCGTGCTCAGCGAGGATGGGCTTTGGAATTTATTGGAAGATTATCGGCGGCTGAAGGAGGCAACATGCGAAAAGTAAGAGAAATAGCCGGTTACGCCCTCGGTAGCTTGATGTTCGTACTGCTCATCCCGATGCTGATGTGGCTGGCCTCGGGGCGGCCTGACCTTTGTGATGTCCCAGTTTGGAGGATGGTGGTAGCCATTGTGCTAGCTGTGCTTGGGCTGTCGCTGAGCGTGTGGAGCATCGTCTACATGCGCCACAAGGGCGACGGCAACCCCATGGATGCCTTCGGGCATGAGGTGGCGCCCCGCACCAAGCACCTGATGACGGAAGGCCCCTACCGCCTGAGCCGCAACCCCATGCTGACGGGGAGTTTCGTCTATTATGCCGGCATGTGCCTCTGCCTCTGGATTTGGCAGGCGTTATTAGTGTTTGTAGCGTTTATCGTTATCATGCTGCTGCAAGTCCGCAGCGAGGAGAAACGGCTTTGGAAGGATTTCGGTGAGGAGTATGAGGCGTATTGCAGGCGGACGGGGCGGTTTTGGCCCTTCCCGCTCGTGGCACGCCACTCGCGGAAATAAGTGCCCTAGCCACTCATCCCCCCCTTATCGTCATTGCGAACTTGATCCGCAAATCGAAGATTCGACGTAGTCAATCTCCTACACTCTTTGGACACACTCATTCTCTTGTCCTTTTCTCTTGAAAGAAAAGGACCAAAAGTTCAAGGCCGACATCATCGGTCCCAACACACAAAGCGGACGCTTCCCCGCCATGTCGGCCATGCCTCCCCGCCCAACCCAGTCAAGGGTAGGCGTTCCCATTCACGATGCTATTCAGCAGCCATGTCATGCCTGCGTAGACAGGCGCGGTGGCGGGCATCTATGGCTGCGGTTTATTCTATCCAATTCTTTTTCAATACCATATCCAACAACAAACGACTACAGTCGACTACAAACGTTTAATCAATGGCTTTTTCTTGACAAGGGTTGCATCTTTGCAGCATAATTCAATTTCATAAGATTATGGCCCAAAAGAAAAAGACTACTAATGACATCATTATTACAAAGGATGGGTCTAGGATGCAGATGAAAGAAAACGAGATAGTTCTTTATCAGCCGAATGACGCCATCCATTTAGAGGTGAGAATGGCGGAAGAGTCGGTTTGGTTGACGCAATCCCAAATAGCGTTGTTGTTCGGTGTAGGACAGCCCGCCATATCCAAACATTTAAACAACATATTCAAAAGCGGTGAGTTGGACGAAGATTCAGTTTATTCCGTTTTGGAATATACTGCCGCCGTTGGTAAAATCTACAAGACTAAGTTCTACAATCTAGATGCTATCTTATCCGTCGGTTACAGGGTAAACAGTATCAATGCGACCATGTTCCGCAAATGGGCCAACAACGTATTGAAAGACTATTTGCTCAAAGGCTATTCCGTCAACCAGCGCTTTGAGAGGCTGGAACAAAGGATTAGCCTTACGGAAGAGAAAATCGATTTCTTTGTTCGCACTGCTTTACCTCCTTTACAAGGCATCTTCTACGACGGGCAGATCTTTGACGCCTACACCTTTGTCAGTGACCTTATCCGCAGTGCCAAGAGCCGCATCATCCTGTTCGACAACTATGTGGACGACACGGTACTGACCCTGCTCGACATGCGCACCGATGGTGTGAGCGCACAAATCTATACGCGCAGCATCTCCCGCCAACTGTCGCTCGACTTGCAGCGCCACAATGCACAGTACCGCCCCATCGCCATTGATGCGTTCCAAAACGCCCACGACCGCTTCCTCTGCATCGACGACACGGTATATCACCTCGGCGCCTCGCTGAAGGACTTGGGAAAGAATTGGTTTGCTTTTAGCAGGATGGAGATTGGGGTTGAGGCGTTGCGGGAGAAAATGTGATACGCAAAAAGAAAAGGCCAACAAATTAAGGTTGATTTGAGGGAATTGTGTATATTTGCAGGTTAAACATCAAATATCCTGTTATGGACGGATTCAAAAACTTGGAAATCAACAACTTTAGAGGAATTGAGCACCTGACTATTGACGATTTCGCGCGGGTGAACGTCTTCCTTGGGCAAAATAGCTCCGGAAAGAGTTCTGTGTTGGAGAGTATTATTATGCTAATGGGCATGTCGAATCCCGACTTGCCACAAATTATCAATACGATAAGAGGACGAAATTTCAGTAGCTTTTCGGATTTAAGCTATCTCTTCCGTAATGGCGACCTAAAAACGAAGCCAGAAATTGCCGCCAAACTGACGGACAGCACAAGACGGTATTTGTCGTTGGAGATGGCCTATAAGTTCGATGAAAAATCGCAAGGCGATTTCCAAAACGGACAAATTCCGACATCAGAAACGAAGACTTTTCTCAACACCTTGAGAATGTTGTTTGAGGTGGAATACGATTCCGAAACCAAGAGGTATGAATGTGGTATCACTGTTGGGCAAAATGGAATGACTACGGGTAAAAAGATGGCAGATAACTATATGGAGAAAAATAGCGTGGCCTTCATTCCTGCCGATTTGGCTTCGGGCAACCCAGTGAACGACCTTGTGGAATTGATCAAGCGGAAAAGGAAGGAGTATGTGTTGGAAATGATGCAAATGTTTGATAGCCGTATTACTGCGGTGGAAATCCTGAACAATGCTGCTTACATCGGTTTAGAGGGAATCGATCAGTTGATGGCCGTCAATATGATGGGCGATGGCATGCGCCGTTATCTGAACATCGTTGCCGCTTCAGCCAACCCTATGAATAACATCCTCTTGATTGATGAAATAGATAACGGTCTGCATTATTCGGCCTACAAGAAGCTTTGGGAAGCCATCTTTGCCTTGGCTGTCAGTACCAACAAACAGGTGTTTGTGACGACCCACAGCAAGGAAACACTAACTCGCCTCAACGAAATGCTGGAAGAGCATACCGAATACCAGGATTCTTTGCGGCTCTATACCATTGAGAAGACAAAGTTGGAAGGGCATCAAGCATATAAATACACTTTCGAAGAAATGAAGGCTGCGTGCGACAACGATGTGGAACTTAGAAGTTTAGCACTATGAAAGAGCGGTTTCATATTATTGTTGAAGGGTTAGCCGATTTGGTGTTTATTGAACAATATTATCGTCATTTGTTCGGAAAGCCCGCTCCAGAAGGGTTTATCTTTAAGACCGACGGAAAAGACAACCTACCTAAATTTGCCAACCAAATGCGCACCATGTCTGCAAATGGGGGCATCAATCTCGTAATCTTTGATGCGGATGAAGACATTGAGGCTCGCCGTAAAGAATTACTTTCGATTAAAGAACAATTTGGTGTTGAGTTTGAATTGTTCTTGTTTCCCAACGACAGAGACATGGGCGCCTTGGAAGACCTGCTGGAAAACATCATCAACCCGAACAACAAGCCGATTTTTGAATGTTGGGAAGGCTACGAAAAGGAACTGGTGAAATTGGACATTCCAGGCAGAACGCCTCCGCCCTTGACCACACCAGCCAAGAAAACCAAGATTTATGGGTATCTTGAAGCATTACTAGGACCCTCGAACGATGAAAAAAAGTTGATCAAAGAACCCAATCGCGATTACGAAAACACCCAACACTGGAATTTGGATGCGGAGTATTTGGGGGCGTTGAAGGGGTTTTTGGAGAAGAATTTAACTGAATAATTATGCCAAAGAAGAAATATACATTTATAGATTTGTTCGCTGGTGCGGGAGGCTTGTCTGAAGGTTTTATTCGGGCAGGGTTTGTGCCATTAGCTCATATCGAAATGGATCATTATGCTTGTGATACACTTAGAACTCGTGCTGCTTTTCACTATTTGAAAACAAATGGTAAAACAGAGATATATAAAAAGTACCTTTACGAAAAAAAAGAGAAGGAAGACGGTAGTAAACTATGGAATCAAGTCCCAAAAGAAATAACGGATTCAGTAATTCAAGCAACTATTGGAGAAGAAACAATAACAGGTATATTTGAACAACTTGACAAAGTCATTAATGGCGAAAAAGTAGACATTGTTATAGGTGGTCCTCCTTGTCAGGCATATTCAGTTGCAGGTCGTGCCAGAATGGGAAAAGACGTTGAAAACGACCCTCGCAACGAATTATACAAGTATTACGTTAAATTTCTGGAATATTATAAGCCAAAAATGTTTGTTTTTGAAAACGTTTTGGGCATACGCACAGCAAAAGGAGGGGAACCGTTTAGGGATTTGCAAAGGCTTGTCCATTCTTTAGGATATGAGATTGGTTTTAAGGAAATTATCGCTTCTGAACACGGAGTTTTACAGAAACGGCATAGGATGATTATAGTTGGGTGGGAAAAGGATTCTAATTTACATTACCCCGAGTTAGATACTGAAAATTGTAACTATGAAATCTTAAAAGACTTGTTTTCTGATTTGCCAATTCGAAAAGCAGGAGAGGGTGATCTTTGTAAACCTATCAACTATACCAAATCAATAGAAGAAATGCCCTATTTGAAAGTTGCTGGAATTCGAGACTATGATTTTGATTTCACTACGCAACATATAGCCAGGCCTAACAATCTTAATGATAGAGAAATATATGTATGGGCTATAAAGAAATGGTATAATGAAGGTAAACAACTATCTTACAAAGATATTCCAGCAGACCATCAAAAGCATAAAAACAAGGAAACATTTCTAAATCGATTTTCCGTTGTCAATCCCAATGGAGTTTGCCATACGGTAGTAGCACATATCGCTATGGATGGCCATTATTATATTTATCCAAATCCTAAACCAACGGTTGATAATGTGCGGTCAATAACCATTCGCGAAGCGGCACGACTACAGTCTTTCCCTGATGATTATTATTTTGAGGGGAGCAGAAGTGCTGCTTTCAAACAAATTGGGAATGCTGTGCCCGTTTTGTTGGCCGAGAAAATTGCAAAAAAAATTGCAGAACAATTATAGCTAATGACAATAGATTACAACATCATACAAAAACAATCAGCAACCCCCGATGCCTCATCAATGATTGAGACATTTCGTGCCATTGGCTACAACCTTGAAACCGCTGTTGCCGACATCATCGATAATTCCATCTCTGCTGAAGCAAAAAACATTTATATTGAACGTATTTGGCATGGAGGAAAATCAATAATCACTGTAAAGGATGACGGACATGGCATGAATGGTGAAGAATTGGTAAATGCCATGCGTCCCGGTGCACAAAATCCGCTTGCTGAAAGAGCAGAAACCGATTTGGGTCGTTTTGGATTAGGGTTAAAGACTGCTTCGTTTTCTCAATGCCGCAAACTATCTGTAATGAGCAAAAAGAAAACCTCTGATTCAATATATTGGTCATGGGATTTAGACTATGTTGCATTATCAAATGAATGGAATCTTATCAAATGGTTACCAGAAGGTTATTTTAATGCTTTAGATAATCAAGAATCGGGGACAATCGTTATTTGGACAGACTTAGACAGGGTTTTACCACTGTCGACACCTGAAACTGATGACAATGCGAAAAGGAAGTTTTCTAATTCATTGGAACGTGTCAGGCAACATATAGCAATGACTTTTCATCGATTTATAGAAGATAAAACCGTAAAGATTTATTGGTGTGGTAATGTCATTGAACCTTGGAATCCTTTTTTTCCGTGTCCTGAAGAAAATCTTACAGATACACCAGCACCGCAAGAAAACATTTCTGGTGGTGGTACAATAAAAGGATTTGTACTTCCGCACAAAAGCCGAGTTTCTGAACAAGCGTATAAAGCAGGTGAAGGAATAAATGGATACCCTGCTCAACAAGGTTTTTATGTTTACAGAGGTAAACGGCTTTTGCTTGCTGGAGACTGGTTAGGCATTTTCCGAAAAGAAGAACATTATAAACTTGTTCGTATTCAAATAGATTTGCCTAATACACTTGATACTAATTGGCAAATTGATATAAAAAAATCAAAAGCGACACCACCTGCTGCTTGTCGAGACCAAATAGAACAATATGCAAAAAAGATTCGCAGTGTTGGCGAAGCCGTATTTCGCCATCGCGGAAAGATTTTGAAACATCGTGCTGGTCAAGATTTCCAGCCTCTGTGGCTGGATAAAACCAAAGGTGGGAAGTGGTCTTTTGTTGTTAACCGTGACCACCTTTTAATAAAGAATATCAAAGAGATGGCCAAAACAGAACCGTACCATGCCATAGACACTCTTCTCAGGTTTATTGAAGAATCGATTCCGACTAAAGCCATTTATGTAAAAGAAACGCACGAAGAAACGAAAGACGCTGATAAACAAGAAATTCAGAAAGAACCATTTTCTGATATTGACATAAATCTTATCAAACAGATGCTCTTGCAGATGTTCAATAACCAAATCAATAGCGGCAAAACGCCAGAGCAAGCGAAAGCACTACTCAAAACAATAGAACCATTCAATAATTACGAAGATCTAATAGAAGAATTATGACACCAGAAATTCTAAATCAGGCAGTTCGTCATTGTAGGCTAATCATCGGAGAAGAATCCACGACAACTGACGCAAAGATAGACCAAGCTATCGAAATGGTCAAAAACTTGCTGGGTGCCGAGAATATTGATACTATTCGATTAAAGCGCGAATTACAAACTATATACTCTACCAAAATTGAAACATTTCGCATTTTAGTTGGCAGAGAGCGTAGACAACCTTGGTTGAACGATTTCAAAGCAAACGGACAATCAGAATGGAAGTTCTGGAAACGTTATAAGGAATATCTTGAAAATAAAGGATTTGCACCTCGCATTATTGAAAATTTGGACATCCTTACGGATAGAATTCTTGATAATATGTTCAATCCTAAACTGAACGATATTGTTCTTGGCAAAAAAGGACTTGTTGTTGGTCAGGTGCAATCTGGAAAAACGGCTAATTATACGGGTTTGATTTGCAAAGCGGCTGATGCCGGTTTCAACTTCATCATCGTACTTGCTGGCATTCACAACAATTTGCGCAGCCAAACACAAGCACGACTTGACGAGGGGTTCTTGGGATTTGACACTCAATTTGAACGTGTCTATGCCAATAATGCACAAAATAAAATCGGAGTGGGTCGCAGTACATTATATCCAAATTTAGTGGCTCATTCCATTACAACAAGCGAGGAAAAAGGCGATTTTACAAAAAGGGCGGCTGGTATTGTAAATTTCAACACTGCTGATCCTATTTTATTGGTCATAAAAAAGAATGTTTCGGTTTTACGGCGTCTATATTCTTGGTTAAGCACGCAATCAAACGATAGCAAAAACTCAAAATCAGTACTTGTTATTGATGATGAAGCCGACAATGCATCAATTAATACAAATAGGCCTGAATTGAATCCAACAAGAATAAATGGATTGATTCGTGACATAATAAACATTTTCAACCGCACTGCTTATGTTGGGTATACGGCGACACCATTTGCCAATATATTCATTGCCCAAGATGATACTGACTTATTTCCACGAGATTTCATCATCAATTTGCCTGCGCCTTCCAATTATATAGGTCCAGAAAAAGTATTCGGTACTTCCCTTACTCCTGATGAAAACAACGATGACATATTACCTATCGTTTTCAGGGTATCAGATTATTCAAACTTTGTACCCGAAGGGCACAAGAAAGATGATGATAAACCATCATTTAGCGATTTACCAGAATCCTTGAAAACCGCTATCAAATGCTTTATTGTCACTTGTGCTATTCGCATCGCTCGGGGTCAAAGTAACAGACACAATTCTATGCTTATTCACTTGTCAAGATTCCAGATTTGGCAAAATTCAATAAAAGAATTAGTTGAGCAATTGTTTAGATACTATAAACAAGAAATCGAAGCCAATGACCCTGCAATCCTAGAGGAATTTAGGTGTATTTTTGAAGAGGATACCGATAACTATACATCATACACAAGCACGACAAATAAAATACTCAATTCTTCTTTTTCTAACATCGACAATGATATGCGACTGCATACTTGGGAAGAAATAAAACCTCTTCTTAATCGAGCTGCACAAAAAATTATCGTTAAATCTATTAATGGTTCGTCTGGCGATGTGATTGATTATCAACAAAACGAAAGAACAGGTATTTCTGTTATTGCAATAGGGGGAGATAAACTATCACGAGGCCTTACCCTTGAAGGTCTTTCCGTTAGTTATTTCCTGCGCGCATCAAAAATGTATGATACACTGATGCAAATGGGGCGTTGGTTCGGTTATCGTCCCGGCTATGTTGATTTGTGCCGCCTTTTCACGAGTCCTGAACTTAATGAATGGTTCAGGCACATTACACTTGCAAGTGAAGAATTGAGAGATGAATTCAATTACTTGGCAGAATCAGGCCAAACACCCGAGCAATATGCTCTAAAAGTTCGTCAGCACGATGGAGTACTGCAAATCACAGCAATTAACAAAATGAGAAACACAAGGCAAATTGAAGTTTCTTGGGCTGGCAAGTTGCGTGAAACCTATCAACTGCCTATGGATAAAGGTTTGAAGCAGCGCAATCTTGTTGCGACACAAGAACTAATAAATACACTTGGAACGCCAGAAAACCAAAAAGGTAATTATTTGTGGAAAAGTGTTAGCCCTGAAGACATTTGTACTTATTTTTCTGCTTTTAATGTCGCTAAGTCCTTGAAGAAAGTTAATTTGGAACTCATTTGCAACTATATAAGGAATCTGGCACAACAAGGCGAACTGACATCTTGGCGGGTAGTGCTAATGAATAAGGAAAACGCCCAAAAACAATTTTCTTTCGGCAGTGGCATTAATGTCGGATGTTTTGACCGTAATCGTGCCAAAGAAATTGGTGATGATACCTATTTCATACGCAAGAATCACATCGTGGGTAACCAAACAGATGAATTTATTGATTTAGAAGAAGATGTGTTAAATAAAGCATTGAATAAAACCATCAGCACAATGCTGGAGCAAGGGAAAGATTGGAACAAAACCTATCCTTCGCCCAAAATTGTTCGTGAAGAATTTCGTTCACCTACAAATCCGCTCTTGATAATCTATCCACTTAACCCGGTGTGCGCCAATATAAAAAACACCGATGGTTCAATAAAAGCAGGGACAATTCAATACACAGAAGAAGATACACCGTTTATTGGTTTTGCAATTGCATTTCCGCATAGCAATATACCTAATAACGCTGTGGCTTACGTTGTTAATAGAATTGCTGAATTCGCGGAAACAGAAGATAATTTTGATAACGAAGATGATAATAACTACGATGGAGAATAACAATCATATAACCGAGCTTTGGCAGCAATTGGAAAGAGAAAAAACGCTGGGGCTTGTAAAGCGTCTGTACTCAAGTGATATTGACTTTCGTATTTACGCAACATTCCAATATCCAGAAGTTTACTATGGTGTTGCATTCAATTTTAGCAATAACATCAAGATAGACATTTCCAATTTTGATAATTTAAAGGATTTGAAAGTATTACTACTTGATGATACCTCTTTTGTTGACACAAAACTACTCGTTATAGAATTGCTACATCCTACTAATAAGGATGTTTTTGCAGCGTTGTGCGAGAATCTTATCCAGTCGGTCATTCAAATAAAATCCGAGCAAAAAATCATTCGGACGGTTATTAACCAATTAAACAAATGGAAGACTCTTTTTGACAAAAGCTCTTCAGACGGCTTATCGACTGAACAGCAACAAGGTTTGTTTGGCGAACTTGTCTTTTTGCAAAAATGCCTTTTACAACAAGATGCGAATCCTCTTAACGTGTTAAGGTCTTGGGTTGGAGTTGATGCTGCTTTGCGTGATTTTCAATGTTCTAACTGGGCAGTTGAGGTTAAGACTACAGCAACCAACAATCCACAAAGAGTGACCATAAATGGAGAAAGGCAATTGGACGAAACTCTATTGGAGAATCTTTTTCTTTTTCATTGTTCCGTTGAAGTTTCCAATGGAAATGGCGAAACTCTTAACCAAAGAATAGCCAATATTCGTTCAATTTTAGATAATAACATCCCTGCACTGAATGTATTCAACTCGAAGTTATTTGAGGTCGGATATTTTGATGGTCATACGAATAAATATGAAAATAGATTCTACAAGATACGTTCAGAAAACTGTTATAGAATCACAGATAACTTCCCTCGAATCAAGGAAAGTGAACTGCGTGGAGGTGTAAGCGGTGTGAAGTACGACATTGTACTCGCCATGTGCAATGAGTATTTAATCACTGAAAATCAACTATTAAACACTATTCAGAATCTATGAATGATATAGAAAAATACTATCAGTCTTTACAACAAGAGATTATCGCTTTGCAAGAAAGCGATGATGAGGGAGGCTCCCGTGAACAATTGTTCACTCGTATGGCCGTTGATATGTTAGCCGATGCTGGTGAAACAGAAAACACCACAATTGCTTACGACGAGAAAGATTTGGGCAAAAAAGGGCAACACAAAATCAATGGATATGCTGTTTCTGACAACTATGAAACAGTCGATTTGTTCATTTCCATATACAAAACAGATGAAACTATCGTATCAATACCGAAAGCCGAAATTGATAAAGCGACTTCACTTGTTACAAATTTCTTCCGTAAGGCCACATACAACGATTATGCAAGTGATATAGATGAATCCAGACCCATTTTTGATTTTGCTAATCAGTTGGCAACTTATGATGAACTAAAGAGCAATTTGATTCGTGTAAATGCTTTTGTTCTAACCGATGGAGATTATAAGGGCAGTATTCCACAAAACACACAAATTAACGGGATACAAGTTTTTTACCACGTTTTTGACATCAATAAACTATACCAACTTTCTGAAAACTCTCGTTTGCCAATAGAAATTGATTTTGATGATTTTGGCGGCGACAAGTATATTATCCCATGTTTGCCAGCTAGTAATTCTAATGAAGATTACAAGGCTTACCTTGCTATTATGCCAGGCAATTGTTTGGCCAAACTTTACGAACAATATGGAGCGCGTTTGTTGGAGCAAAACGTTCGTTCTTTTCTTCAATTTGCAGGGAAGATTAATAAAGGCATTCGGGATACTATTAAAAACGAACCTCACATGTTTTTTGCATTCAATAATGGTATTGCAGCTACCGCAGACCATATCGAACTTGACGAAAACAACAATATACGCAAGATTCGCAATCTTCAAATTGTTAATGGAGGTCAGACAACAGCTTCAATCTATACAACTGCAAAGAAAGACAAAGCCGATATTTCTGATATATATGTTCAGGTGAAATTCTCTATTATTGAGAAACCAGATCACTATTCTGATATAGTTTCACGTATTTCTCGTTACTCAAATACACAAAACAAAGTAAATGATGCGGATTTCTCAGCCAACAATCCGGCATTGATAGCCATTGAAAAACTATCCCGATACGTGCTTTCACCTGTTACTCCTTCATGTAATATTCAGACACATTGGTTCTTTGAGCGTGCACGAGGTCAGTACAAGACTTTGAGAAGTCGAGAAGGTTTTACGAAAGCCCAACGCACGGCATTTGATAAAAAATACCCTAAAGAACAAGTATTCACCAAAGTTGAATTGGCAAAGTATATCAATGCTTATCAGGAAATTGCAGGTGGATACAACAAAATAATCATCGGGCCAAATTCTGTGGTACGAGGCAACGAAAAGAACTACGCAAAATTCATCAACAACAATTTGCCCGATGAAAAGAAAATCAATAATGTCTATTTTGAAGATGCAGTTGCCAAAGCCATTCTTTTCAAGACGGCTGAAAAACGTTATGGGACCAAAAAGAATGACTATTGCATTGGTGAACTACGTCAAGTAGCTGTGCCATATACAATTTCACTAATCAGTTATCTTACAGACAACAAACTTGATTTGTATAAAATCTGGAAAAACCAATGTCTTTCAGATGCGTTGTCGGATTTTATATATGAATTGATGAAACAAGTCAATGCCTTTATCATTGACAATTCGCCAATTACTCATTATATCGAGTGGGCGAAGAAAGACGAGTGTTGGGAGTTGGTTAAACAACATAAGTGGAACTTCAATATTGAAGAAATCAAATCCGATTTGATTGACGAGAACAACCCCCAAAAACGAAAAATACTCACTGATGAAGGTAGTTCTGAAGAAGAAGAAAAACACAAAGAAGAATTATTGCGGAGCATCCCTTATTCTTTGTGGAAAAAAATTGGTGAATGGGGAAGAGATGCTGGCTTCTTAGATCCAACAAAACAAGGTTGGGCAAGTGACGTGGCTTTCATTGTAAAAAACAAACGCCCTTTTGGTAGTAGAGATAAAAATCATGCAATGTCTTTATTTGAAACAGTGTGTAAACACAATCCGGAAATATTGGAAGAAGCAGATGCAATTTCAGAATCAGAAAACTTAAACCAAGACACCGCAGTCAGGTCAACTTCATCTTTATCTGATGAAATAACGCTTGAATTAATTCAACGTATGGTTAATTGGGATAGACGGAAACGCGTCCTTGAAGATTGGAAGTGGAAAGTTATGGATGATGTTGTTCAAGGTCGTAAACCTTTAACTGACAGAATGAAATATGCGTTTTACTTAAATTTGGAGAAACTAAAGAAGTATGGATTTGAAGAATAAAATTTTGTTTGTTGAGTCGATAGATTCAGCCATCGACACCGCTATCCTGCAAAAGCTGCTGCCCAAGCTGCACGGCTCTCGCAAGAAACTTGTGCCTGTACTTACTTCCATGTGGAAACTTTGCCTAAACAATGGCGGTACCAAAGAAATAGATACCGAGTTCAACACAGCCGATTTCAAATATCCCGAATCGGCGGAAAAGATCCAACGGATGTACAAGGCCGTGGTGGACAATGGGTTTACGAGTTTTGCGGAGGCATAAGGATTTTTATGGTTAGGAGACAATTGTTTATAAGAAATATGCGTTTTTAACACATGGCCAAAGATAACATAATAAAGGTGACAAACCCACTTGTTCCGATTCCCGACGAAGAGTTGTTACAGTTAGCCGACAAGATTGTGCAAGTAATAGAAGAGGGGAAACAATCGCTGGCGATTAGCATCAACGAGATTGTCAAAACTACTTATTGGAAAATTGGTCAGTATATCGTTGAGTTTGAACAACAGGGCAATTGAAAGCAAAATATGGCACGTCAATGTTGTCGAATCTCGCCAAAGTGTTAAGAGCAAGGGTAGGAAGAGGCTACAGTCGTCCTAACCTGAACAACATGAGGAAGTTCTATCTGATGTACCCAATTTGTCAGACATCTGACAAATCTGGTCTTCCTAAATTGCAGAAATCCGAAATTTGTCAGACGTCTGACAAATTAACGTGGTCGCATATCTGTGAACTCATAACGATAGACGACCCATTGGAACGAGAATTCTATGAGAAGGAATGTGTTGCCCATGGATGGTCTGTTGACACACTTCACCGCCAGAAAGAAAGCGGCCTTTTTATGCGTCTGGCACTTAGCAAAGACAAGGAGGGCATATTAGCATTAGCGCATGAAGGCCAGCGAGTACAGACACCCGAGGATGTGGTAAAGAGCACCTACACGCTGGAGTTTCTTGGCCTTGAAGACAAAAAACAATACAAGGAGAGTGATTTGGAGAAGAAATTGATAGACAATATGCAAATGTTTCTTCTCGAACTCGGCAAAGGATTCACTTTTGTCAAAAGGCAGTATGGTCTTACCATCAATAACACACACTATCACATCGATTTGGTGTTCTATCATAGAATCCTGCGTTGTTTCGTGCTTATAGACCTAAAACGCGGAGCCGTAAAACACAAGGATATCGGACAGATGAACATGTATCTTGGCTATTTTGCCAAAGAGGAGAACATGGAGGGAGACAATCCGCCTATCGGCATCATTATGAGTCATTACAAAGATGAACTGATGGTGGAGTACGCAACGTATGGTATGGATTCTAACCTGTTTGTTTCAAAATATGAGTTGTATCTACCCGATAAAGAAGAATTGCGCAGAATGGTAAAAACAATTCTGAAATAATATGGCAGAGCATCTCGACATATCTATTGCAGGAAAGCACGGATGCGTGAAGCTGCGGGTGTATCCTCTGTCCCAGAATGCAAAGGTATTCAAGGATGAGCATGCTGCAGACTTGGGCGAGTCGAGATGGCAATTGGTGGAGGGCGAGGAATATGAGTATGAATTTAGTGATAACAGGTTTCGTTTCAAGGAACACGAATTGGTTCGCCCTTCAAAAAGTTCACTTTCACGGGGTTGGATTAAAACGGGCATCTATGTCGGTTGCCTGACACTGACCGTCACCAACGATGCAGGCTTTGAAGCCGAGGTCAGTTTTGAGGTGCGTTCCGTCAAAATGGATTACCGGACAGATTACAAGACGATGCTCTTCGACATCACCAGCCACTTCACGGATTTGGTGATGATGCAGGGAGCACCTGTCACTCAACGGTTTGAAGTTGACCCTAACGAAAACAGTAGCACGCTATATCAGCAATTTGCATTTATGAAATCGTTGGTGGACAGCGAAGAGTTTGAAGAAGCCTTGAACAAGATTTTCTACAACCCCATCCATAAATGGACGGGAACGACCATAGAGAAAGACATTTGTTCCGTAAAGAGACTTGGGCGGCAGGAATTAAAACAAGTTGCCTCTAGCAAGAATCGGCTGCCATTGGGCGAAGGAACAACTATCGGCGACCACATAAGCAGCGTGCCGAGACGTTTGTCGGTTTCCTACAAGAAAGACACAGTTGATGTGGCGGAAAACCGTTTCGTGAAGTTTGTATTACAGTCGTTTTCTTCATTTTGCAGTACCATCCAGCAATGCAAAAACGCCAGTCCGAGGCTGAAAACCGAAGCCGAACTGACGGCCAACAAACTGACGGGATGGCTGAGCCGCAGTTTCTTCCTTGATGTTTCCAACTTGCAGACCATAACCTTGAACAGTCCCGCCTTGCAACGCAAAGAAGGCTATCGGGAAATGCTGCAAGCCTGGATGATGTCGAAACTGGCGGCGCAAATCACTTGGAAAGGCGGCGACAACGTGTATCAAGCCGGCAAACGGAATGTGGCGGCACTTTACGAGTATTGGGTGTTCTTCAAGTTGCTTGACATCGTCAAACAGACCTTCCATTTGGAACTGACGGAAGAAGACGAAAAGAAATTGGTCAAAACCGACCAAGACCGCATCAATCTGGAACTCAAGCAAGGCCACATGAAAATGATTGGTGGCCAGTTCCACGAAGCCTCCCGAACTTTGAATGTGCGCTTGTATTACAACCGAACTTTCAGCACATCCGACCAGTTGGACAAAAGCGGCTCTTGGACCACTGCCATGCGTCCCGATTACACTTTGTCCATTTGGCCAGGTAACATCGAAGAAGCCGAGGCGGAAGAGCAAGACCTCATTGTTCACATCCATTTCGATGCAAAATACAAGCTGAACAGAATCCTGCTCAACGAAAAAGAGCCAGACGAAACACATACTTTTGAAGACGAGGACGCAGACTTTTCGGAAGAAGATGTGCTGATGAACCAAGAAAAGCGGGAAGAAGAAAAAGGCATCTACAAACGGGTGGATTTGCTGAAAATGCACGCTTACAAAGACGCCATCCGTCGGACAAGCGGAGCCTATATTCTTTATCCTGGCTCGGAAAACAAAAGGCTTATAGGTTTTCATGAGGTGTTGCCTGGATTGGGTGCATTTTGCCTGTCGCCAAACAGCATAGAAAAAGACTCAAAAGAAATCGAGCATTTCTTGCACGACATTTTAACGCACATGCTGAACAGGGCTTCCCAGCGCGAGCGCATATCGTATCACACATACGAAATATATAACAGCAAACCATCGGTGCTTTGCGAATCCATGCCCGAGCCGTATGGCAGCGACCGCAACTTGATACCAGAAGAAACCTTTGTGTTATTAGGCTCTTTCCGCGACGAGAGCCATCTGAAATGGATACTTGGCAATCAACTATACAATACGAGAACAGACACGGGAAATGGTTCTGTGCGCCTGAAACAAGAGATTTCTTCTGCAAAATACCTTTTACTGCACAAAGGCGACAAACAACTTTTGCTTAGGTTAGGAAACAAAGGGCCAAGGGTGATGTCAAAAGAAACTTTAATGAAACTGCATTATGCTGAACTTTATACCCCTTCGTTGCCTTATTATGTGGTATTTGATATTGCGGCCACTGAACCAGAAGAAGCGTTTCAAGGCGTAAAATGGGATCTTACCCAGATGGCCGATGACAGCATTATCAAAAAAGGCCATTTAAGTGCTGAACCCGAAGGCGTTTCTATGGCAACTCTAATGAAATATGTAATTCATCATCAACAATAAATCACCTATGTCCTGCCTCCAAGTCATCCTAGCCATTATCTTCCCGCCGTTGGCGGTAATCGACCGCGGCTGCGGCTCGATGCTCATCGTGTTTCTGCTCACGCTCTGCGGCTGGGTGCCGGGCGTCTTTGACGCGCTGATTATCCTGAACAAGAATAATTAGAAACCGACAGGCCATCACTTCCCAAACACCCCTCTAAAAAACTCCACCGTCTCAGCAACGACTTGCTTGCGGCGGCGGGTGATGGTGTGGTTTTCGCCTTCCACCACTTTGAGGGTGGCATGAGGGCCGTAGGCCTCCAGGTAACGCTCGCTGCACCACATCGGCACGATGCCGTCGCGGTCGCCGTGGAGGAGAAGCACAGGGCCTTGGTAGGCCGCCGCAGTGCCATAGATGTCGAGCTGCTGCGTGGTGACGAGGTACTCGCGCCCCAGCTTATACAACCCCCAACAGCGGATGTATTCCGGCGGATTCTTGGGGTCGAAGGTCGCATTGAAGAACTTGCCACCTTGACAAGCCTCCTTGATGACCGAGCCAGGAGCAATAAGCACCACACCCGACGGAACCGTGCTTTCGCTGGCCAGACGTCCGGCTGCCATCGAGGCGACGACCCCGCCTTGCGAGTGACCCAGCAAGCCTACACCCTTGACATACGGCAGGCTCTGCACATAATTCCAGACGGCCTTTGCTTCAGCCAGCTCCTTCTCAATGGTCATATATTGCTTGCGGCCCTCGCTTTTACCATGTCCACCGAAGTCGAAACGGATGGAGGCGATGCCAACTTTGGCAAGACCTTTTGCGAGCTGCGGCATGGGGATAAAGTCCTTGCTGGAGAAGATGCCATGCATCAGAATTACCATTGGGCATTGGTCGGTTGACGGGTCAAAACCATCGGGCAACGTAATCTTGTAGGCTATCTCGCCTTGAGGACCTCGGATGGAGGCTTTTTGTGCTTGGCAACTGGTCAGAAACACCAGCCACAGCGCTGACAGAAATATGTAAATAATGAATTGTTTCATAAATAGATAACGGCAATTGCCGCGCTTTATTGTAATAATTTGGAGTGCCAACGAGGGAATAGTTGTACATTTGCGACATCAATAATAATACAAACAACGGGTGAAATAGAAGACTTTGCCCTTGATTTGGTAACGCTATGACCGACCGCCTTACTCCACAGCAACGCCATTATGTCATGTCGCGGATACATGGCAAAGGCACCAAACCTGAACTTTTGGTGCGGCAATGGCTATGGCGGCATGGCTACCGCTATCGCCTCAACGTGAAGAGCGTGCCGGGCAAGCCCGACATCGTTATGCGGCGGTATCGCACGGCTATTTTTGTGAATGGATGCTTTTGGCATGGTCATCATGTAGAGACACAATCAATCGCGTCTCTACCAACAATCACTAATTCTTCATGTTGTAAGATTCCGCAGACGAATCGTGAGTTTTGGGTGAACAAAATCAAAAGAAACCAAGAGCGTGACCGGCGCAATTATCAGATGCTGCACGATAACGGCTGGCAAGTCATCGTCATTTGGGAATGCCAACTCACGCCCAAACGCATCGAGGAGACGATGCTGCGCGTGGAACTGATGCTCAATGAACATTTCTTGGCCTTGCACCAACCGAAGGTGGTACCGTATGTTGTTCAAGAGGCTCCTATCTCTATGGCAGCGGAAGAAGAAAGCTACGGAAGAGGTGAGAATTAAAATATCTTTCTATCTTTGCAGTCTTAAACCCATCAAAACACATTAAAAATGAAGAAAATCATTACCGCGATAGCGATGTTTTTGTTTGTTGGAATGGCTGCAATGGCTCAAGAAACCAACTACGCCAAAAGCGACTTCGTCCCTGGTGACGAAATCATTTTCGATGACAATTTTGAAGGGGAGAAGCTTGGCGAGTTCCCGTTGAGGTGGGATTTGCTGGACGGCTATGCGGAGACGGCGCAGCAGCAGGGACGCAATGTGATTGCGTTCACCGACAACGGACTAGGACAAGTGATGCCGCTGATGAAACAGAAATGGGATTGGTTGCCAGAGGTGTTTACAGTTGAGTTTGACCTCTACGTGGCTCCGATGAATACAGGAAACGAGGAGGAGTCGTTGCTTGATATGAGTATTTATTTCGGCGACCGCGGTGACGACAGTTACTATAACTCGTCGAGCTATGTAAAGTTCTGGTACAGGGAAGACGGGTCGTGCAGCCTGACATGGAGCCTGCTGAAACCGGATGGGGATAACCAGTCGGGGGGAGAGAAGATGCTGGGGTTGAACTCGGGCAACAGCGACTACCTGGAAAAAGATAACCCAGTGGTTGCTGGAGAGTGGAACCACTTCGCTTTCTCGTTCAACCAGCGGGCTTTCAAGGGCTATGTGAACGGTGTGCGCATGATCAACGTGCCGGCCATGAAGGCTCCAGGGTACCTCTTCTTCGCCAGTGGATCATTCTATCGTTACACGGGGTTGAGCAACGTGCGCATCGCCCAAGGTGCCGTGCCGCTCTACGACCGCCTCACCACCGACGGCAAAATCGTCTCCTACGCCATCACCTTCGAGACTGGCAAGGCTGACCTGAAGCCTGAATCCGTCATCGAAATCAACCGTGTGGCCCAACTGATGCAAGAGCATCCCGAGCTTGAGTTCGAGGTGCAAGGCCATTGCGATAACACCGGTTCCGATGCCGTGAACGACCCACTGAGCCAACAAAGAGCCGAGGCCATCGTGAATGCCCTCGTGAAGCAAGGCATCGCGCAATCACGCCTCACACCCATGGGCAAAGGTTCGCACTCCCCCATCGCCTCTAACGACACCGCAGAAGGACGCGCCAAGAACCGCCGTGTGGAGTTCGTGAAGAAATAACTGTTTCAAGTTCGCTCATCCCTTTGGGATGTAAATGATTGATGTTGTTTGTTTTACCGATAGTAAATCCCTATGGAATTATTCGGACGCAGTGGAATAGCATCCCATCGGGATGCGCGTTCGGTAATATCGAAACCATGGGGCAATAGCATCCCATCGGGATGCACCGCAACTTGCGAAACTTGAATAACTATCAAATCAACATCCGCGTATTTTTCTTGTATTCAGCATAGCCCGGCTTGTTTTGGAGCTGGCGCCGTTCCATCATGGGTATGCTGATGAACAAGAAGAGTGCTGTCATGGCTACGGGGGCAAGAATCAGCCAATCCAAACCGTAGATTGAGGCATACATCGTCCAAACACCCCACCACATCGAGATTTCACCGAGGTAGTTGGGGTGACGGCCGTGTTTCCAAAAGCCTACATTACAATACAGGCCGGGGTGTTCTTCGCGGAAACGATGTATCTGTGTATCGGAAACCAGTTGCAAAGTGGCTGCAGAAATGCATATTGCAAAGCCGATCCAAGTCAGAATGTTTGCCGCGGCAGTCGTCTCAAACAAACCGAATCCAGGAAGCATGGTAGCAAACACCAAAACGGTCGGCATCATGTTCAGGCCGAAGAAATTGATGATTTGAAAAATGAAAGGCGATTGGGTCTCGCGATAACGGGTGTAGCGCCAATCCTCGTGAGCAAGGCCTTTGAAGGTATAAGCCCAATTGCCTGTTAAACGGATGCCCCAATACCAAACGGCAATGAGCAGCAGAATAACTGGCAAAGTGTATATCGACTTGTAAAATACCCATAAGGTGAACATCACGGGAGGTGCTACGCTCCAATAGGGGTCGTAAACCGACACGTTTTTGTAATAGAGACCAAATCCCCACACGACGACTGTAGCAACCACATCAGCCAAAAACAAGGCTACCAGTTCGTGTAGTCCCTTGTTTAACATCTTGAAAACAAAGTAACCTAATAAGGTGGCTATCAAATAAATAATTCCGATGATGACGATACTAACTGTTTTGTTTTGATTTTTCATATTCCAATTATTTCATGATAAACTCCAACATGCCACCAGCCACGATTTGCTGATGGGTAATTTTATAATCCTTGATCGGCTTGCCATTCAACTTCATACTCTTGACATGGATGCGTTCAGGCGTTTTATTGGGCGCACTGATGACAAAATCTTTTCCGTTTTCAAGATGCAAGGTGGCCTTGGTGAATAATGGCGTACCGATAACATATTCGGCCGAACCTGCGTGGAAAGGATAGAAACCAAGAGCCGAGAAAATGTACCATGCCGACATTTGGCCGCAGTCGTCGTTGCCGGCATAACCGCAAGGCGTGGCTCGGTAAAACTCGCTCCTCACCTGCTCTACCAACTCTTGGGTGCGCTCGGGACGGCCTGCAAAGTTGTAAAGATAAACGGTATGGTGACTGGGTTCGTTGCCGTGAGCATATTGCCCGATGAAGCCGCTGGCGTTGCCGTTCACCTCGCCGCTTGTGGCAGTAAGACTGAAGTTCTCGTCGAGTTTCTTCAGGAAGCCTTTTGTACCACCAAACAGATCGATGAGACCTTGCGGGTCTTGCGGCACGAACCACATGTACTGCCAGGCGTTGCCCTCCACGAAGCAGGGCTGTTCGTATGACAGCGGGTCGAAGCCTTCTATCCAGTTTCCATGCTCGTCTTTTGGACGGAAGAAGCCTGTCTCAGAGTCAAAGAGGTTTTTGTAGAACATGCTACGACGGTAGAAACGCTCGTAATCGTCCATCTTTCCAAGTTTCTTGGCCACGGCTGCCACGCAAGCATCATCGAAGCACTGCTCCATGGTGATGCTGACGCTCTCATCTTGCAAGGTCTGGGGCATGTAGCCGTACTTTTCCCATACCTCAAAAGGTGAGTTGTAATGACTTCGGGTGCTGCTCTCAACCATGGCCTGATAGGTCTCTTCCACATCGATACCGGGAATTTCGGCGAGGATAGCATCGGCAAGCACAGGTATGGCGTGGTTGCCGATCATGCAGTAGTTGTCCTGTCCCCAAAGGTCCCAAATAGGCAGGTAGCCGTAGGTCTGGTGGTGCAACACCATGTCGCGGACGAACTGTGCAGCAATATCGGGCGCGATAAGTGTATAAAGCGGATGCGCAGCGCGAAAAGTATCCCAAAGGCTGAAGGTGCTATGGTAAGTCTGTCCTTTCGGCATCTGCTTGATTTCGAAGTTGGTAGTCATATAGTGGCCATCTACGTCGCTCATGGTGTTGGGCTGCATCAGCACGTGGTAGAGACCCGTGTAGAAGATGGTCTTTTGCTCGTCGGTGCCTTCGACATCGATGCGGCTCAACTCGCGCTGCCAAACATCGTGGGCGGCTTTCACATAATCGTCGAAACGCCAACTCTTGGCCTCGGCTTGCATGTTCTTCCTTGCGCCTTCATTGTCGACGGGCGAAATGGCGACCTTTATTGTCAATTCCTGGCCATCGGCAGGGTCGAAACTGAGCGCAGCGCGCAGGGTGCGGCCGTTGACGACATCGCTGTTGCCCACGTTGAGGCCGCCATTCATCAGCAAATGTTGCTTGAATGGCTTAGAAAACTCGGCGCGGAAATACACCTTGCGCAATTTGGCCCAACCGCAGACAACGCGATAGCCTTCGATGGTGTGGTCGTCGACAAGGCGGATTTGGGCCTGGATGATGTCATAATAACGCCGACCCGAGTAATACGCATCGCCGCGATAAGTCATTCTGTCGAGGTCAAGGACAACGGTCTGAAGCTGTCCCTTGGGAAAAGTGTAACGATGGATGCCCGTGCGCGTGGTGGCCGAAAGTTCCACATTCACGCCACTTTCCTGCAACAACACCTGATAATAACCAGGACGAGCAGACTCCTTGTCATGGCTGTAGTGTTGGCCAAAGTCAGCAGCCTTGAGTTGCTCAGGAGTCACAGCGGAGCAAAGAGGCATTAAGCTCACGTCAATGAGGTCGGTACAGCCCGTACCGCTGAGATGGGTATGGGTGAAGCCATAAATGATGTCCTTATTGTAGTCGTAGCCCGAGCAGGGATCCCACGTGACCATTTGCTCCGTCTCAGGGCTCAATTGCACCATGCCCTGCGGCATCGTGGCACCAGGGAAAGTGCTGCCGCTGAGGGCACCTGTCTCGTCGGTCTGCGTCCCGATGAAGGGATTTACATATTGGGTGTAGTCGTTGGCGCTCTGGGCGCTCATTAATAGAGGCAACAATAAAAAAACTACCAGAAAAGCCTTGTTCTTTGCCATGATTGTCACTCCTTTACCAATTTGATGGTGCTTGTGCCAGCCTCACTTGAAATACGTGCAACATAAACACCTTTAGCATAGATACTTAAATCAATTTCCGCACTACCCTCGTAAAGCGGAGCTGAGGTCACTTTCCTGCCAATCAGGTCGAAGACGACAATCTCACCGACATTGGTATTGGCTTCAATCATAATCTTGCCTGTAGTAGGATTAGGAGTAACAGTGGCAACAAGGTCTGACTGCTCATTAACTCCAACACTCGGGTCGTTGCCTACCCATACGTCGTCGACATATACACCGTCGGCATCATTCGATTTGCCCATGAAAACAATGAAATAAGTGGCCGAAGCGTCAGGCAGGGCAAGGGTGACGGTCTCCCAGTCCTCGCAAGCGTAAGTGTAGTCTCCAAGGAGATGCAAATAATCGTTCATCGAGGTAGCGTACCAAACCGACAGTTCATCCACCCATTGTCCCAGCGACCGCTGCCTATGCTTGAAAGTGAGGATGGGATTGGTGACGGCAGTGATGTCAAGCGGGGCAGAAACAAGCATGGCCTCCTGACCCAACCAGATGAAGAACGCCGTATTGTTGGGGAAGAGATAACCAGGATCGACCACCCAACCATCGTCGCCCAAAATAATCTCGCTTTGCCAGCACACGAAATCCTCCGAGGCCTCAAAGTCATCGAAATATGGCTGGTCATCGGTAACGATAATCACGTCACACAACGTCTTAAATGTCACAGGTTGCGACCATTCCGACTCCAGCCCGCCGCCACAATTAGCTTTCACACGAAAGGTGTATTCGGTCTGTGGCTCCAAACCCTCCTCCAAATAGGGTTGAGCATCGACTGTCCTCGTATGGCCGTTCAATTCTATGGTCCAGCTTTCTTCGCCGCCCGTCACCGACCATCCAAGAAGCGCTGAAGTTGTCGTAATCTCTGTGACTTGCAAGTTCACTGGACGAGCACAGCCTCCAGCAGAAGCGATTTCAATATCGTCGATGAAGATGTAATATCCCCCGTTGCTGTGGCCCAAAAACGAAATCTGGAAGGTAGACGACAAATCCTGCAAGGTGAACGATTCATCATAAACATTTGACCAGTCACTGAAACTATAACTGCCGAGTTGGTGCCAGCTGTCGGTCGGTGAGGTGCGGTAGCTCACTATCAGTTCGTCGGCATCGTACAATCCCAACATCGCGTAGGCGAAGCTAAAAGTGGCGCTGTTGCTGCCTGTCAGGTCAAAGGTAGGTGACACCAATCGTGCCTCTTCGCCTGAACTGGCATTTTGGAAGGCCACCACGTTAGAACCCGTACCTTGCATCACAGCCCAAGTGGCAGAGCTTGTTGTCTCCACCGTCCAACATTCCATCTCCCCCGATTGAAAATCTTCAATATAGGATTGTCCTGGTGCAATGGGTATCGTGCATTGTGCAGTCGCTGTTGCGACAGAAAAGAAAGCCATCATCATGGCAAATAGTACTTTTGTGAAGTAGTGTTTGTTTTTCATAGTGTTTATATTTGATAATGAATAATTTAACTATATTGGATCTTCGATTTGCGGCAAAGATAAAAAAGGAATCCTATCTTATATTATCCTTTTTTCCCAAAGTAATACTGCCCTTTTCCCTCCGTGCCTTTACCGTATTGGATGGCATTGACGGGACAATGGTGATAGCACGCCATACACATCGTGCAATGGCCATTCCATTTCGGGCGACCGTCTTCCAAAGTGATGTTCTGCAAAGGACAAACACTTACGCATTTGCCACAGCTAATGCACTTGTCTGTTGACAGATATTTCGTGTCGTCGGTGGCATATTGATTAAAGCCTGGATTCACCAGATGCGTTTTCAGCCATGGCAGACTACCTTTGACAATTTCAGAAAAACATTCTTTATTAAGCAGTCTTGGGATATTACGCGTCAAAGTGGCATCAGCTTCATCTATCTTTTTCTTGGCTTTTTCTTCGGTATCGAGTTTGAAACCAGCCATGCCGATGTAAGTCTCAGGCATTTGCACACTGAAACAAGCTGACAGCGACCAACCTTTTTCTTCCACAGCTTTACGGAAAACCTTCTCCGTATGGCCGCAATTGTCGCCACAGGTGCAAGCAAAATAGAGGTATAGTTTAGAGGTCGGCCCTTCGACAGGCTCAGGGACCTTAATCTTTATTTTCTTCACGAAGTCGAGCACCAATTTCGGCGGTGCCCATGAATAAATCGGAAACACGAAACCAAATCTTTCGCCCTCGGTCAATTCATATTCATAATGGTTTTCGCGAGCCGCCTCAGGAATGAAAACCAAATTGTCGTAGAGACCTGCCGCAATAGTCTCTGCCACATGTTTGCTGTTGCCACAGCCGCTGAAATAGAAAATCATAATACTCTTTGATTTAAGGTTTTACATACATGCCCAACCGAATTTTCTTGAGATTTCCCTCAACAAGTTATGGTCGCTGATGGGAATGGTAACCGAAACAGTTTCACTTTGTTTCTCACGTGCTGCAATCTGGGCAGAATCCAAGTCGTACTGGGTTTGAAGGTTCATCCAAACCTCGGCAGGAATGCCCAAGGCTTTTTCCAAAGCAACGGCAACATTCAGTGACACAGAACGTTTTCCATTAATAGTTTCGCTCAATACGGAAGGCTTGATGCCTGATGTTTCCGACAATTCTTTCTGCGTCATGCTTCGTTCTTTAAGTTCATCCTTGATTAATTCTCCAGGATGAGTTGCAATAAATGGTGTGGTTTTCTTATTCATAATGCTTTGAGATTTCTTGTAATAATGCGTTGACTATGATTCCATTATCATCAGGCGAACTCTTGAAGAACAAGCGATATTGCGCATTGAGCCAAACCGTTTCAACACCTTTCAAATCGCCCTTCTTTTTCTCATAATGCAACGACTTGATGGTATAAAGGTCTTCAATACGTCTTACCGCTTTGATGTAGTTCACCGCCTTGATGTATTGTTTTACGACATCCTGAGACAACTTCTTGTATTTATGGTCTTTAGTTGTACCATTTACATAAAGGTCTTCCAATGCCTTGTCGTCAAACTTGATGTTCATTTTCGCTTTTTTATGCTGCAAAAATAATCCTTTTTTGCGAATAATTAGCAAAACTGCGAATTATTTCAACAATAGCCCGATTTGTTGTATTTTTGTGCCCTCAAAACCACGCAAATGCGCAAAGATTCGCTCAACCGTTCGATACTGAAACTCGCCATCCCGAACATCATCAGCAACATCACTGTGCCGCTGTTAGGCTTGGTGGACATGGTGCTGATGGGGCATCAGGATAGTATCGCCTACATCGGGGCCATCGGCTTGGGCGGCACTATCTTCAGCGTGATGTACTCCATTTTCAGCTTCATGCGGGCGGGTACCACAGGCTTTACGGCGCAGGCCTACGGTGCTAACGACCGAGCAGAAATAGCCTATTCGCTCTATCGCTCACTGTGCATCGCACTGATTGCCACGGTCTTGGTGCTTTCGTTGCAAGGTCCAGTGGAATGGCTCAGCATGAAGTTGCTGCATGGCAGCGAGGAGGTGTTGGCCTACACTGCCACCTATTTCCATGTGCGCATTTGGGCGGCACCTGCAGTGCTTTGCCTTTATGCCTTCAACGGTTGGTACATTGGGATGCAAAACACTACCATTCCGATGATTATCGCAATTTTAACCAATGTAGTGAACATCGTTTTGAGTATCATTTTCGTCAACGCCATGGGCATGGGAGTGGCTGGCGTGGCTTTGGGTACAGTCATTGCACAATATTTCGGTCTGATTACGGCCATCGTGTTCCTGTTTGCCAAATTCCGCTATCATCTCATCCCCATCAGGCGGGTGATTCTGTTGCAAAGCGACAAGCTGAAGCGTTTCTTTCAAGTGAATGCCGACTTCATGATTCGTAGCATCCTTCTGGTGCTGAGCATCGCGTTTTTCAACAACCAATCGGCCAAACTCGGCGACGACATGCTGGCCGTCAACATGATACTGATGCAGTTCTTCTTCATCTTCTCCTACTTCACCGATGGTTTCGCTTACGCGGGCGAGGCTTTGGTAGGCCGTTTCACGGGTGCCCACGACGGAAAACAACTCCACCAGACTGTCAAGTTGCTGTTTCTCTGGGGATTCCTCATTGCTTTACCTTTTACAGTACTTTATGCCCTTTTCCCCGACTGGTTCATCGGCCTCGTCTCTGACCAGCCCGAAATCATCCCGATGGCTCAGCCTTACCATATCTATCTCGCCGCCATCCCACTCATCACCTTTGCGGCCTTCCTTTGGGACGGCGTCTACATCGGTGCCACGGCTGCCCGCGCCATCCGCAATACCATGTTGATTTCGGCTATCGGCGTATTTTTGCCAGCAACCTTACTATTAATGCCGCACTTTGGCAACCACGGCTTGTGGGTGGCTTTCCTATTGTTTATGGTTGCAAGAGGATTGTCTATGACTTTGATGGCGCGGAAGGCCATATTCAGCAAGGCATAAAAAAGCCCCACCACAAGGATGAGGCTTTTGTTCCTAAGTGCAGCAAGTTTTATTTCCTATACCTAGCCTCCAAATCAGCACGATACTTGCCTGCAATCTCCTTCGCTAAAGCAATGCCATCACCCTGCGGCTCGGCACTGAAGGTGCCGAGGCGCTCACGCCACCATTGGCCTTCGTACTTGCAAATGCGCTCATGGTAGGCTTTTTCATCAAAGGGCTGTCCCGCTTCGATGGCGGCATCCACGTCCTTGAAGAACTCCTTCCAACGATAGGCATAATAAGTCGCGGTGAGACCAGCCCAGGCACGACTGGCATATTCATTTAGTAGGGCATCCTCCTCGCCCCAAGTGGTGATGATGTTGCGGGCGTTGCTCTCGAAATAGTCCTTGTCTTCCTCGGTGGTACCGATGGCCCTTGCGTCGCGAATCCAGCGACCCACAAGGAAAGCACTCTCGGTAGCCAAAATGGCATCCGTGTCGTCAAGAATGTTGGTCATGGTTTGCTCGATTTGGTGCAGTTTCTCGTAATCGCCCTCGCGATAAGCCTTCACATAATCCGCGTAGAGGTCGCTGAAGTAGTTGCCCAAAAGTTGCCTCGTGATATTAACCGCGTCAAAATGGCGCGTGCGGGTGTTGCAGTCGGCGACTAAAAGCTTGTCAAGGGCATCCAACAGCGTGATATTGTTGTACTTATAGGTCGGTGCGATGTAATATTGGCGATACTCGTCAATGGTACCCATCGTCGGCCTTTGGTTGATGCGGACGGTCTGTCCAGGCGACGACACTTTATTATAAACGCTGTCGGCCAACAAAGACCATGCGGCGCGCATGTTCGGGTCGTTCTTGCCAGCGCGTTGGTCGGCGAGGCGCAGCACCCAAGCATCTACATCCTTGGTGAGCGGGTTGTCCCAAGCCTTCTCAAAGACATATTCGTACATGAACGGGTTGCAGTCGAAACCTTCCAAAGTGGAGCCAATGCCAACGAAATTGTCGCCGCCCTTCTCGAAGGCGCGTTCAATCCTAACATTCACAGTATCAAGGTTTCCTGCCAGCATGGAGTTACCACCGAAGTTGCCGAGATAGCACCAGATATATGGCACACCATAATAGGCGCTGGTACGCTCCCAAACAGGTTGCCTTTCGCAGTAGTAATCGAGCATGATGTGTCTGTCTTTCGGCATGGAGGTGATGTAGGCCTCGATGCGGTTGTCGACTTCCCAATATTGGCGCTCGTTCCAAAAAAGCCACGCCATCTCAAGCCATTTGGCCTCGGGGTCGGCGGCTTCGAGAGATTCATACACCTGACGACTCACGCGACTGAGATATTCAGGCTCCCAGCTCGGCGGGATAAGTTCGTTGAAGATGTCGATGCCGTAGATGTGGTCGGTGCCGTAAAACTCGGTCTGCTTGGCGATGAACTTCTTCTGTATCTCGGTGTAAAGCGGGTCAAGCGGGTCGAGGAACTTGCACCAGCAGATGCTGTCGAAGCCGGCCCAGTCGCCCAACGAAGCCAAAGGCGCATCGGGGTAAAGTCTTGTGATGCAAGGCGGTACATGGCCAGCAAAACCAGGCAACACAGGACGCATGTTCAACTCGCGCTCACGAGCCACGATTTTCTTTTGTAGTTCTTTTTGGTTTTCAAGCCACGACATAGGCAGCGGTCCGCCCCAACGGTCGATGTTTTGCATACGGTGCCACGGCAGGTGCGCCGGACCGGTGAAGTAACTACGGATTTCCTCGTCGGTAAGGCCCAAGTCGCACCACACCTCGTACCACACAGATTCCTGTCCAGTGATGGCTAAAGGCAGGTTTATGCCGTTGAGCGCCATCCAGTCGATGAAGTGTTCCCATTCCGACCAATCCCACCAAGGCAAGGTGTATCCGAAAGTGCAGTAATTCAAGAAAAAACGCTCTGGCACACGAGCACTCAAACTGACCTTTTCAGGCACGGCAGGCATGGTAGCGGGAATCTGCAAAGGCTCCTCTTTGAACCACGAATACTGTGCCATGCAGTAATATTTCAAGTAGTGGTTGAGGCCGACGGCCATACTGTTGGCGTTGTTGCCACGGATGACGAGTTTATTCTTCTTCATTTCGATTTCAAAACGGTCAACGGTGTCGTTTTCAAGCCGTTCAAGGACGATGTTTTGAGAATACTCCGGCACAACGCGGTTCACCAGCCCGCGCATGGCGATGACTTCAGGGTCGGTTTCCTTCTTCGTGCAGGAAACGCAAAGCATGAGGCTTAACAAGGTGATGAGGTACAGTTTTTTCATTTGATAAAGTTTTAATTGGGGCAAAAATACGTTTTTTCTACGATTTCCATTACCTTTGCCGAAAAATAACACTTCAAATGAAAAAACCTTTTTATATCGTTGTCGCTTTCATCCTCGTTTTCGTCGCTTGCAAAAAATACGAACCCCAAAGCGGCGATGCACCCGCGCCAGTTTTTCCTTCTTATCAAATCGGGGATTATTACCACAACGACACGCTTCAGGGCATCGTGTTTTTCACCACGGCAGGTGGCTCCAGCGGACTGATGGTCAGCCTTGACGAAACCTATCAGCAGTGGTGTGTCGACAACCATATCAATGAGGAAACTGGCGCCACCAATGCCCGAGACGGCTGGTACAACACCAACATCCTGATGGACAACTACGATCTGAGCAATTATCCGGTCATCCAATGGAGTTATCGAAAAAACACGTGGAACCTTGTGTATTACGACCATCGTCACATCACGCGCAAGCAATGGTATGTGCCTTCAAGTAATGAGCTACGCTATCTCCTTCAAAACCAAGAAGCTGTAAACGCCACCCTCGAAGCCAAAGGCTACCCGACTTTGGAAGGCAAGACCTACTGGTCGAGCACGGAGACGGGCACACGCGCCGCAGCGGCAGCTCATACACAAAACGGACAACCCGTCATCAACGACTCGCTGAAGACACAAATGTTCTATGTAAGGGCGATACGGTCTTTCTGAAATGATTTCATTTCTTGGCAACAGGGTCGCAAGTCAGGCCGATACCGAGTTTCTTGAAGATTTTCTGGTCAACTTCGCTGAGCATCACCGTGCTATGCACTTGACATCCTTTGAGTTGCGGCAAGCACTCCAAAGCTTTCTTGCAGTTTTCGTCCCAAAGGCTGAGCATGGAAATAGCTACCAATACCTCGTCGGTGTGGAGGCGTGGGTTGTTACCATGCAAGAAACTAACCTTGGTCTTTTGAATCGGCTCAATCATGGCTTGCGGGATGAGTTTCACATCGTGGTCAATGCCCGCCAAATGTTTTGTCGCGTTGAGCAGCAAAGCCGCACTGGGGCCGAGCAGGGCACTGGTGTGTGACGTGATGATGGTGCCGTCGGCCAATTCGATGGCGGCAGAGGCCACGCCTTCCTTTTCCTTGCGTTCCTTGGCGGCAAGGGTGGTCTTGCGGTCGGCGGTGCTGATTTTGGCCTGTTTCATCAGCAAAGCGATTTTATTCACCTCGTTTTCAGTGCCTTTTCCTTTGGCCAAATCGCATAGCGCGGTATAGTAACGGCGAATGATTTCCTGCTTCGAGGCTTCGCAACAGGCTTCATCGTCGCTGAGACAGTAACCCACCATATTGACACCCATGTCGGTCGGCGACTTGTACGGGTTTTCGCCGTAAATGCTCTCAAAAATAGCATTCAGCACAGGGAAAATCTCAATATCTCGATTGTAGTTGACGGCAGTCTCGCCGTAAGCCTCCAAATGGAAGGGGTCAATCATGTTCACATCACTGAGGTCGGCGGTGGCAGCTTCGTAAGCCACGTTGACGGGGTGCTTCAGCGGCAGATTCCACACGGGAAAGGTCTCAAACTTGGCATAACCAGCTTTGATGCCACGCTTGTTTTCCTGATACAACTGACTGAGGCACACGGCCATCTTTCCACTTCCAGGACCTGGTGCGGTAACCACAACCAAAGGGCGTGTGGTTTCCACATAATCATTACGTCCAAAGCCTTCATCGGAATCAATGAGTGCCACATTGTTCGGATAGCCCTCAATGATGCGGTGGTAATACACCTTGATGCCCATGCGCTCCAAGCGGTGGCGATAGGCATCGGTGCTGGCCTGGCCGTTATAGTGCGTGACCACCACTGAATTGACCATGAAACCACGGCTCATAAACGCATCGCGGAGGCGCAGCACGTCCACATCGTAGGTGATGCCCAAGTCGCCACGCACCTTGTTCTTCTCAATATCCACCGCACTGATGACGATGACGATTTCGGCCACATCAATCAGTTGTGACAACATTTTCAGCTTACTGTCGGGCTGGAATCCCGGCAATACGCGGCTTGCATGGAAGTCGTCGAACAGTTTTCCGCCAAATTCAAGATAAAGTTTGTCGCCAAACTTGGCAATGCGTTCTTTGATGTGTTCCGACTGGATTTTGAGGTATTTTTCGTTGTCGAACCCGTATTTTGCTGGGCTTTTCATGGCGTTTGAAATTTGAAATACGGGATGCAAAAGTACGGCTTTTTTCGGGAACGCCTCAAAAAAAACATTGATTTTTGAAATTTGTTTTTTCAAAAAATGTACTTTTGCGCTTTTTAATACCTAAAAACTATGTGTGGAATTGTTGCATACGTTGGCCATCAAGAGGCCTATCCCATTCTCATTGAGGGATTGAAAAGACTAGAATATCGCGGTTACGACAGCGCGGGCGTCGCATTGTTGAATAAAGCCGACAAACTGAATGTCTACAAATCAAAAGGAAAAGTCTCTGATTTAGTGGCTTTTGCTGCAACAAAAGACATCAGTGGCCACATCGGCATCGCTCACACCCGTTGGGCTACCCACGGCGAGCCGAATCAGGTGAATGCGCATCCACATCGTTCACAATCGGGTAATATTGCGCTGATTCACAACGGCATCATCGAAAACTACCTGAGCCTGCGAAAGGAATTGGAAAAACGTGGCTTCAAGTTCCAGTCGTCAACTGACACCGAGGTATTGACCAACCTCATCGAGGACGTGCAACAAAGCGAGCATGTCGACCTTTTTGAGGCCGTGCGCATCGCCTTGAACCATGTGGTTGGCGCTTACGCCATCGTCGTTTTGGAAAAAGGTCATCCCGACCAACTCATCGCTGCCCGTAAAGGTAGCCCCATGGTCATCGGAATCGGTAAAAATGAATACTACATTGCCTCCGATGCTACACCTATCGTAGGCCGCACGCAAAAGGTGGTTTACATTGAGGATGAGCAAGTTGTGAAGATTAAGTTGGGCGAAGAGCTCCACATCAAGACCATTCAGGACGTGGAAGCCATTCCTTACGTGCAAGAGTTGAAGATGAACCTCGACAGCATCGAGAAGGCAGGCTTCGACCATTTCATGATGAAGGAGATTTACGAACAACCTACCATCGTTCGCGACACCATGCGCGGTCGTCTGCACCCTGAAAGCAATACCGTTCGTTTGGGTGGTATCTTGCAATATGAGAAGCATCTACTATATGCTGACAATATCGTATTTGTGGCTTGCGGCACCTCGTGGCATGCCAGTTTGGTGGGCAGCTACATGATCGAAAAGTTGGCCAAAATCCGCGTCAAGGTGGAATACGCTTCCGAGTTCCGTTACCGCGACCCCGTCATCACGCCGCATGATGTGGTGATTGCCGTGTCGCAGTCGGGCGAGACCGCCGACACGTTGGCTGCCATCCAGTTGGCTAAGGAAAAAGGCGCGGTCGTTTTGGGCATTTGCAACGTGATTGGTTCGTCCATCTCAAGAGCCACCGATGCAGGCATCTACACCCACGCTGGCCCTGAAATCGGCGTAGCTTCCACCAAGGCGTTCACTTCGCAAGTCACGGTGATGGCTATGCTGGCTTTGCGTCTTGCCGAGTTGAACAATACCATGAAAGACGAGGAACGACTCGAGTTCATCCATGAACTTGACCGCATCCCCGAAAAAATCCAATGGACCCTCGACCACAGCGGCCATGTGAAAGACATCGCTGAGAAATACAAAGATGTCCGCAACATGCTCTATCTCGGACGTTTGCAGAACTATCCAGTAGCCTTGGAAGGTGCCCTCAAGTTGAAGGAAATCTCCTACATTCACGCCGAGGGCTATCCCGCTGCAGAGATGAAACACGGACCTATCGCCTTGATTGACAAGGATATGCCTGTTGTTTTCATCGCCACCAACCACAGCACATACGAAAAGGTACTCAGTAACATCCAAGAAGTGAAGGCTCGCGACGGCAAAATCATCGCTGTCATCAGCGAAAAGGACGTTTTGGCCCGCAAGATGGCCGACTACGTCATCGAGATTCCTGAAACGGAATGCCTCTATTCGCCGCTGTTGGCCACCGTGCCGCTGCAAATCTTGGCCTACCACATCGCCGTGATGCGCGGCTGCAACGTCGACCAACCTCGAAACTTGGCGAAATCGGTCACCGTGGAATGACAAAGTTGCTTTTCATCTGCCACGGCAACATCTGCCGCAGTCCGATGGCAGAGTTTGTGATGAAGAAACTTGTTGAGGAGGCCGACTTGGGCGAACAGTTTGAAATCGCCTCAGCCGCCACCTCAACGGAAGAAATTGGCAATCCCGTTTATCCTCCTGCGCGACGCAAGTTGGCCGAACACGGCATCGGTTGTGAGGGCAAGACCGCCCGACAGATGACGCGGCAAGATTATGCTTATTACGACCACATCATTGCCATGGACCGCAACAACCTCCGCAACTTGAAACGGATGTTCGGCGAGGATACCGACCACAAAATCAGCCTCTTGATGGATTATACCCACCGTCCTGGCGACGTGGCTGACCCGTGGTATACCGGTGATTTTGAGGCCACTTGGCGAGATGTTTCGGAAGGTTGTCAAGGGTTGTTGGAGTTTTTAATGGCGTAAAAGCTCTTTTTTCCGAAAAAAACCTACCTTTGTATCCTACTAATCATGGATTACAAGTCATGGAAAACGAAAAAAACACCGAAAAATTAGCTGGATATATCATCAAATTGGGCACTTTGGCAGCGGTGCTGGCTGTGTGCTGGTATTTCAAGAACGTGCTGATTTACATTATCATAGCTTTCGTAGTTTCATTGATTGGCTATCCCGTCATGGCTCGCCTGCGCAAAATCAAAATCAAGGGTAAATCAGCCCCCGATTGGCTTCTTGCCTTGCTGACCATCGTGGTTATCATCTTCTTCCTACTTCTACTCGTTACACAAATAATTCCGCTGGTTTCCAACATAGTGCGCGACGTGTCGGCTATGAATGGAAGCACCTATTTTGACTCCAACCCCATCGAAAAGTTGAATGATTGGCTCATTGCCACCTTCCCCAGCCTCAATGCCGATTTTGACGTGACCACGCTGCTCATGGACAAACTCAAGGAATTGGTCAACTTCAGCAGCGTTTCGGGGTTGGTAGGTTCGGTGGCTTCGGTGGTTTCAAGCGCCTTCGTAGGGTTGTTTGCTGTGGTTTTCATCTCGTTTTTCTTTATCAAGGATGACACACTGTTTGAGAAAATCATCAGTGCTTTTGTACCCGACCGCCATGAGGCGACCTTGAATAAAACCCTGAACGACATCAAACAGTTGCTTTCGCGTTATTTTGTGGGTCTGCTCATCGAGATGCTTGGTGTGGCTTTGGTCGATTTCCTTGGTCTTTGGCTCATCGCGCGGCTACCCGTTAGTTATGCGCTTGGCATCGCCTTCATAGCAGGACTGCTCAACATCATTCCCTATGTCGGTCCGCTCATGGGCGAAGCCATTGGCGTGGTCATCGGACTAGTGCTGAAGTTCGGCACAGGTGCTGGTTTGGATGTGAATATCTGGATTTTCGCTCTCATCATCCTAGCCATCATGGTCACGGCGCAACTCATCGACAATTTCATCTATCAACCTGTCATTTACTCGACGAGCATCAAGGCTCACCCATTGGAAATTTTCATCGTGTTGCTTATGGCAGGCCATATCGGTGGCACCGTCGGGATGCTGGTTGCCATTCCCGCTTACACTGTGGTGCGTGTCATCGCCATCCGGTTCTTCTACCGCTACAAAGCCATCCAACGCCTCATCCCCGACTTGAGCGAAGAAGACAAGATGATCGAGGAAGTTAATTGAGCAAGCCTCTATAGGGCAAAACGCGCTTTTTTGTCATCAAGGCAAGTTCAATGATTTGTTACTGGCATAGGCGTAGTACATTTATTTTTTCTATTTTTGCGCAAATTATCAAATCAACTATAAAAATGAATAAAATTCTGACCGTATTATCGCTGGCCTTCATCATGGCCATAACCTTGCCTGCACAGGCGCAAGAAAAGAAACTGTTCACTCCCGCCGATGCTTCCTACAACAACCGAGCCCTTTATGCCCAACGCCCTAACCAACTGAAATGGGTGGGCGACACCGACATCCTCATGAAGGTGAAAGGCAACGAAATCATTACCATGTCGCCTGACTCGAAAGAGGAAATCTCTTTCCTCACCCTTGACGAGCTGAATGGTTACGCTAACCAAGCCGGCCTCGACAGCCTGCGCCGCATCCCGCAATTGACATGGCTCAACGCCTACCAAGCTAGCTTCTACTCCATGGGCAAGGATGGCATCACCCTCAACCGCCTCGACCTGAAAAAGCAAAAAATTGAGTCACTGACTTCTATTCCTCAAGGAGCTGAAAACCAAACGCTTTGCAAAGAAACCATGCGCATCGCCTATACCATCGATAACAATCTCTATGTGACCAGTGGCGACAAGCAAGTGCAAATTACCGACAACCCTGAAGGCGTTATCGCCGGTCAGAGCGTGCACCGCAATGAATTTGCCATCGACGGCGGCATTTTCTGGTCGCCCGACGGCAAACTCCTCGCTTACTACAGCATGGACGAACGCATGGTGACTGACTATCCTTTGGTCGACATCACCGAGCGTATCGCCACGGCCAAACCTATCAAATACCCCATGGCCGGCATGACGAGCCATCAGGTGACACTGCATATTTACAACATGGCTTCGGGCAAGGAAATCGTCGTTAAGACGGGCGAACCCGCTGAGCAATACCTCACCGCCATCACCTGGAATCCCGACAACAAGCGTATCTACATCGGCATTCTCAATCGTGAACAGAACCACCTGAAATTCAACGAGTATAATGCCATCACAGGCGACTTCATCCAGACCATCTTTGAAGACCGCGATGAGCAGTATGTGGAGCCGCAAGGTCCCGCCTACTTCCTCCCTGACAACCCCGACCAGTTCATCTGGAAGGCCCAACGCGACGGCTACTATCACCTTTATTTATACACGATTAGCAAGGGCACAGTACGCCAGTTGACCAAGGGCAACTTCGTCATCACCGACTTCAACGGCTTCTCAAAGGACGGCAGCAAAATGTATTACCGCTCCACGGAGGTCAGTCCGCTCGAACGCCATTGCTATGTGATGGACATCCGCAGCGGCGCGGTCACCAAGCTCACCAAGGAACACGGCACCCACGATGTGCTTCCCTCCACCGACGGCAAGTATTTTTTAGACATGTACTCCAGCACCGATGTACCCTATAATGTTGATTTGCAGGATAAAAACGGGAAGTTGGTAAGACATCTGCATGAGTCCGAAAACCCACTGAAGGACTACAACATCGGTGAAACTACCCTTGGCACACTGAAATCCGAAGACGGACAAACGCTCTACACCCGCCTCATCAAGCCTTATAACTTCGACGAATCGAAGAAATATCCCGTCGTGGTTTATGTGTACGGCGGCCCTCACGCCCAATTGATTACCGATAGTTGGCTGGCTGGCGCAGGCATCTACCTGAACTACCTTGCCCAAGAAGGCTTCCTCGTCTTCACCCTCGACAACCGTGGCTCCGCCGACCGTGGCGAGGCCTTTGAGCAGTGCATCCACCGCCAGTGCGGACAACTTGAGATGCGCGACCAAATGAAGGGCATCGAATGGCTGAAGACCCTCCCATACGTTGATGCCGACCGCATCGGCAGCGATGGCTGGAGTTATGGTGGCTTCATGTCCACTTCGCTGAAAATCAACCACCCAGAGGTGTTCAAGGTAAGTGTGGCGGGCGGTCCCGTGCTGGATTGGAAGTACTACGAAATCATGTACGGCGAACGTTACATGGACACGCCCGAGGAAAATCCCGAAGGCTACGAGCTGACCAGCCTTGAGAACAAAACCGACAAACTCGAAGGCAAACTCCTGATGATCCACTGCACCACCGACCCCGTCGTGATGTGGCAGCACAGCCTCGTCTTCGTAGAGAACTGCATCCACAACGGCAAGCAACTTGACTACTTCGTCTATCCCGGTCACGACCACAATGTCTACGGCATGGATAGGGCGCATCTGATCACTAAGATTACGCAGTATTTTAAGGATAATCTGTAAACGTGTAGGGCTGTTGTACTTTGGTAGCCTACAGCCTACAATGAGAGAGCCTCGGTCTGTAAGCAGAGGCTCTCTTGTTTTTAAAGCTTAATCTCAATGCCGAAACTCTTGAATTTGTCTGTCGTGACCTCTGGATTGTACTCGGGAAGCAAGTTGGTGAAGACCCTGATGCCGTGGATGAAGCCTATCAAGTTGGTGTTGAAACTGACACCCAACTCTAGTTTCCAAGGGTTGAAGAGATGAGGAGCTTCAGTGCCGATCCAGCTTTTCCAGTTGCTCATCTTATCGCGAGTATTGAGTAGTCCCATTATACGGTGTCCGAGGAAAGCATCCACCGAAAAGCTGTTGTTGCCAGTTTTTCCGAGATAATAATGAAACTCCACGGGAATACCTAGATAAGAACTCATGAGCATGTTTTTTTGAATCGGTGTCTGTCCGTCGATGCACTCCAAGCCGCCATCATCGGTCAATTTTACTTGATGATCCAAATATTGATAATTTAACATGGCTTCCAATCCTGTATTCAATCCTAGGTGCTTGCTGAACTTAAATCCTGTTTGTAACCCCAGTGAGAAACTTCTCGTGTCGTTGTGTCTGAAAGGACTCTCAAAATCAATGGGATTAGGGTCGGAGCGATAACCTATCGAGCATTCAAAAGAAATCGAATTATCCCAAATCTTTCGGCGGTTGGTGGTGACCCATTCGCCATTAACTTCTTTGGTTTTGATTACTCTTGTATCTTTTTCCAGATAAGGCCAATTATTGTTTGCCTCGTAATTATACAGGGTGATTTTACCTCGCAGGATATTAGTGCCGTATTGAAAGTTTGCGCCTGCATAAACATTCACCACTGCATCGCCTTTGCCAGAAAGGGTGTCAATGGTCAATTGGGCATGGTCCCAAACCTTTACGCCTGGCGAGTTGTCGGGGTTGGGGATGTGATAATGCCGGACATGAAAACTTGAAAACATACAAAGGTTGAGGTTGGTCCAGTCCTCGGGTACGGATGTTGCAGATGCAACGACATAATCCGCTTCAGCCGTCGCATTGTTCAAAAGGTTGATTTGCCCAAAGTTCATAGGGCCTTCAATCTCCACTACAGTGCCTTTGGGCAGCTGGGTGTTTTCGAGTATCGTTAAAGATTGGTCTTTGACGTTGCAAAGCTGCACGTTGTAAGCACGTGCCGCCAAATCCTCTGTGGTGATGATGGCCACACGGTAGCCGCTGTCGGCTTCGTGGTGAATAAGATGGACATCCCATCCAGAATTGATTTCCAGCTTGGTAATGCGTTGACTAATGTTTTGCTCGACGGCGACTTCTTCCTGTGCCAAGGCGATTTGCGTTGCCAGCAGTGTGGCTAATAAAAATGTGACGTGTTTCATTTTTCTAAGAATTAGTTGAGTTTGATTTCAAAGGCCAGCGATCCGTTTTTCATGTTTGGGTCTTGTGGCTGGCCAAACAAGGTTTTGTCTTCCAAGACAGGTTTGGTGTAAGGTTCAGGGTCCTTTTGACATTCATAGCACACCAAGTTGAGGCTCCGGATGACTCTACGCTTGGGTCTTTGAACGGAAGAAGGCGTTTCGCTTTCGGTGGGTATAGTATTGGATTCAATAATCGCTGTATCAGTGGACTCTTGGGGCTCCGAAGGCTCCGTTGTGGTGCTTTCTGCCAGCAGGTTCTCTTGAACGGTTTCCTTTTGACGCTTTTGGGGTGCGTCATTGCGAGCGGAGCGAAGCAATCCAAATGGTGTTGTTTTCTCAGTCAGCAGTTCTTCCTCAACGTTTGGCTCATCAAGAATTACATCTTTCACTTCGGTCTTGACGAAATCAAATATACCCGTTTCTTCAACAAAGATTTCCTCATTCGTCTCAGAGGTCTGTTTCATGGTTGGTTTGATAAGTAGCCAAAGCAAAAGGCAAGCCGCTGCGGCACCCATAGCCCACCAAAGCGGGGTGAATTTTCTATGCTTGCGAAGCAGTTCTACCGTCTTTTCTTCTTCAGCGAGTCGGTCAATCAGGTCGCTGAGTTCTTGTCGCCGATGGACATTCTTTCCATGTTCTTCCAGACTGTCGAGCAGTTGGCGGATTTCTTCGTTCATTTCGTTTTCAGTATTCATCTTTGTTCCTCCTTATATTGTTTCATGGCTTCTCGTAATGATTTGTAGGCACGCGAGAATGTCGCATACACATGGGTGCTACTCATCCCCGTTGCCTTTTCGATTTCTTCGTTGCTGAGGCCGTCCTCGTATTTCATCAAGATGACATCGCGCTGACGTTGAGGAAGTTGCTCGACGAGTTTCCTTGCAAGTTGATAGCGTTCCTCCAAATCGTCTTGTGGCGGTTCCGCAAGCATCAGTTTTTCCGCGTCGATGTGTACCGTGGGTCGTTGTTTCCTGAGCAGGTCAATGCTGCGTCGTTTTACGATGGTGAGACTGAGCTTTTCCATGTCTTGGCTTTTTATCGTTTCGCGCTGTTTCCAAAGAGTAATGACAGCTTCTTGAACGGCATCCGCTGCGCTGTCGGGGTCGCCGATGATGCTCTCGGCGGTCCGCTGCAAACGGGGTTGCAGTCGCAGGATGTCTCGTTTGAACTCTTCAGATGTCATTACATTCTTTTGTTTGTTATTATATCGCGGAATCTTTCGAAATCTTACACTTTTTTGGAAATAATAGTTTAAAATTGCGGTTTTTTTTGCAAATTTTGCATTAGATATTCAAAAAATATGTAATTTTGCTTTCTGTAAAAAGCATTTTTCTGATAAAATTGCTTTCTGTAAAAAGCAAATTGTACAAGATTTTGCTTTCTGTAAAAAGCACAAAACTGATAAACGATGGAATTGCTATTCGAGAAACAGGATGCCATGCTCAACGCCACAGGCATGGAAATAGTGAGAAACTTCATGGGGCATGTCAACTGGGATGCGCCCATGCTTTGCATCAGGGGGCCGAGGGGCGTAGGCAAGTCCACCTTGCTGCGACAACACATCATACAGAAGTATGGCATAGGGAGCGAGGAGGTGCTGTATTGCTCTTTGGACTTCGTCTATTTCACCCAACACTCCATTTTGGAGGTGGCCGAGAAGTTCTACAAACGCGGCGGCAAGTTGTTGGTCTTGGACGAAGCCCACAAATATGAGAACTGGAGCCGCGAGGTAAAGGAAGTGGCCGAAATCTACCCTAACCTTCAGATGATTCTCAGCGGGTCGTCCCTGCTGAAACTGATGGATGGCGATGCCGACCTTTCGCGCCGCTGCCGTGGATATTACATGCCCGGACTCTCGTTCAGGGAATACCTTCAGTTCTATAAAGGCATTCATCTGCCCTCTTATTCGTTGGAGCACCTGCTTGCCGACCCGAAGACGGTGACCGCCGAGGTGAACAAGGCGTGCCGTCCGCTCCAATATTTTCACGATTATCTCAAATACGGGTATTATCCCTTCTATCTGAAAAACCCCATCGACTATTATCCGCTTATCGAGCAGATAACGAACTATGTCATCGATGTGGAGTTACCCCAACTTCGAAAGGTAAGCCCAAGCAACTGCCGTAAAATCAAGGCATTGCTGAACGTTTTGGCGCAATTGGTGCCTTTTGATGTCGACATCTCGAAGATGGCTTCGATGATTGAGTTGCAGCGGAACACCGTCATCGAATACCTAAGCCATTTGGATGACGCGAAACTGATTCATTTGCTTTACAGCGACCTCGTTTCGGTGAAAAAGATGCAGAAACCCGACAAGATTTTCCTTGAAAACCCCAACCTGCTTTATGCCTTGGCCACAACACCCGTGAAGATTGGCACGACGCGTGAGTGCTTCGCTGTCAATCAGTTGAGTTACCAACACACCGTCGAATATGGCAAGCAGCACGGCGACTTCAAGGTGGACGGCAAGTGGATTTTTGAGGTCGGCGGCGAAGACAAGACTTTCGACCAGATTGCCGACTTGCCCAATTCTTACGTATTAGCCGACGACATCGAATCGCCCCGAGGCCACAAACTTCCGCTTTGGATGGTAGGGTTGATGTATTAAAATGAGGTCGGCAGCACAAACCGCCGACCTCATTCATATCATCATTTTACCACAAATTTCCACGTCGTTTCGCCAATGCTAATGAAATACATGCCCTTAGGCAAACCCGCTACATCAATCTGTTGCGTTTCTGCAGTGATATTGCCTGAAAGGACAGTTTGGCCCGTGAGGTTGGTAATGCGGTATTCCTCGTAGGGACGCACCGCGTGCGTCCGAATAAACAAAACCCCATTGGTAGGATTAGGATAAACCGCCAACCCTGAGCCTGTCGAAAGGGTCGAAGGGCCGTCCTCCTCAATGCCATGCAGGTCGCTAATGACCGCGTCACAATCCTCGTTACCGAGTTTGAAGACCAATTCATCATCAATCCAATAGCAGCGCATACCATCCACGCGCATACGCTCGCCGTCGCCCATCAGCCGCTCGGGGAAGAAACTCGTCAGGTGTCCGATACCACACACGATGTTGCCGCTGAAGAGGTCCTCGGGGTCGCTGACGCGCAGCATCCTCCAGACCCTGCCCTCGTATTCTATTTCTTCCACCGCGTCTACGTGCATGGTAAGGATTTCAGTGCCGACAAAAATGTTCCAACTGTCACCCACTTCAGCTTCATAGTCATACAGCACAGTGAACAACCCCAAACGTTTGTTCCACCAATACAACTTGCCGTTGAGTTCAAACACATACTCATGCGTCACCTCGTCACGCAACCCCTTGTCGTAAAGTGTGTTGATTCTCACAAGGATATGCGTCGGCTCGTCCTGGATGATGGTGTCACCAGCCTGATACATGTACTGGTAGGTGATGCTACCGTCGTCATTGAAGATTTCGTAATACCATTCGGGATGGCTTGGCGGTGTGATATTAGTATAATCGCAATCATATCCCCCTTCATGATAAAGCATCTCGCCATCATCAACATAACAACGAAGGTATTCTATCTCACTATAATCATACACTTCCAGTCCGTTGCAAACATAATAGTTGGGGAATAGGCCTCTCTCATAGCCAATACCTTCTATGATTCTCCCCCTATGATAAATATAATAAACCGGAAAATCATCGTTAAACGTGACCCACTGCGTACGATAAGTGTGCCCGTTCCAAGTCACGCTGCCAATGCTGTCGACAATCGCCAAATGCGAACACTCACCCACCTCATAGTACCACGATTCGCCTGCTTCGGCATCAAAGTCATACAAGGTCGAGAAGGCGTTTGTGGTCGGGTTGAACCAATACACCTTGTTGTCTTCCTCGTACACATATTCTTCCCCATCATGCCCGGTATCAACAAAACGCTGTATGATGATACTGCACTGATGGCCTTGGATGATCGTGTCGCCATCCACGTAAAACCTCTGATATTCAGGATGAGTGCCCCATGGGTCGAACACATCGAAATACCACTCCGCCTCTTGGGGAGCAAATGAAGCAGGCGCTCCGTCACTGTTCATCACGCAATCGTCAAACGCCTCGTTGTCCCAAACCAGGTCGCCGTTCTCGTGGTAACACAAGAGATGGACAAACGACCCCACCATTTCTTCATAGCCGCTATTCAAGAAGCCGTATGAACTGCCCACGCCTTCAATCCAATACTCATCAGGGCCAAAAATCAACTTCCTTCTCATTGTACCGTTGACTTCCACTTCGGATTCTTCAAGCACCATTAACGTTTCACCAAACCAATTCACGGTGACCGTATCGCCCACGGTCAAATTGAAATCATATAGCAGCACTTCCTCTTCGTAGGATTGTGACCATTTCCTTCGTAAATACACCCTCTTGTCCTCTTCGCGAACCGCACCTGCTATTCTTTTGGAATCATACACATCTTCCGTCCAAACAAGTTTATAGTCCACTCCATCCAAGTTGATATTGTCTCTAATACTTTGGATTTCAGTAAAGTAATCATTCGGATAGTTCATGGAAGCAATGTAAACCACATTCCATTTCTGACGGTCGTTGCCCTCATGAACCAAGGGGACATAGTTGCCATAATTGGCAATATGGTCAGCATCCGGAATGCACTTCCAATACTCCCCGCCACCATCAAAATACAGATGATTGTCAGCACCTTTGAAAAGACGGGCATTTTCACCACCTGGAGCGATATCAACAAGGGGAACCTCCTCGCCAATTTCAGTAAAATGCTCGCCATGGTCATAAGAAAAAGAATAAGAAAGAATAGCCGAATGACTTGTAAAGTGTGGCGTATACACGACGCCTCCATCGCCAATGGCCAAAGTCGTCCCATCAAACAGATAGAAACCAGGAGTATGCTGGAAGCCGATGCTACTCCCATCGACATGGTAGCCGCAAGCCACCACGTTGCCCTCAGGGTCGAAGGCCATGTCACGAATGTTCAAGTCTTCGGCAGCGACGATTTCCCAACTCTGCATATCGGATAAGGTGGAATGGAAGATTCCAGTATCTCCATCCGAATATGACCAAACACTGACGTACACATAGCCTTCGGCATTAACAATCATGTCGCTGAGTTGAGAGCCTTCGTCCAATTCAAGACCTTCAAAACTCCATGTCTCGCCGCCGTCGATGGTCCAAAAACAAGTCTCGTCCACATAACACACGACAATTTCGTTTGAGGGAGAATACATTTTAGTTACAGCGGTTGTTTGCGGCACATAAGGCAAAGGCGAAGTCTCTTCCCATGTATTTCCATTATCGTCTGAATAGAACATAGTCTGGTTTTGCCAAGGAATAACAAAGAGACGTCCTTCTTCACCAATGATGAAATTCGAGCTGACAAAATCCAATTCCAAAACAAGTTCCCAGTTAAAACCTTCATCTTGTGAACGCTGCAAACCATAGTAATTCTGCGCATAGAGGTTGCCTTGCGCATCAGCACCTAGAAAAACTCCAGGCGTTTCGATGGGCTTCCAAATGTTTTGCGCCTCAAGGATGCCGATGCATCCGAGGCAAAGGATGATGATTGATACTAACTTTTTCATTTTGTTGTGTTTTTAATTAACTTCGTTGAATCATCGATTTGTTATTTATTCACTACAAATTTCCGCGTTTCACCGCCAATTCTAATGAAATACATCCCCTTGGGCAAACCCGAAACATCAATCTGCTGCGTCTCAGCAGTAATTCTGGCTGAAAGGACAGTCTGTCCCGTGAGATTGCTGATGCAGTAGGTTTGGGCTGGTAGAGACGCAAAATTTTGCGTCTCTACGAACAAAACGCCGTTGGTAGGATTAGGATAAACCGCCAAGGTCCCTGAGCCCGTCGAAGGGCCGTCCTCCTCCACACCATGCACTTCCGAATAAACCGCGTCGCAGTCCTCGTCGCCGAGTTTGAAGACCAATGCGTCCTCAACCCAATAGCAGCGCAGACCGTCAACGCGCACGCCGTCGCCGTTGTCCATCAGCCTTTCGGGGAAGAAACTCGTCAGGTGACCGATGCCGCACACGATGTCGCCGCTGAAGTAGTCGTCCGCGTCGCTCACATGAAGCATCCTATAGGTTTTGCCTTCGTATTCGATTTCTTCTACCGCGTCAATGTGCATGGTGAGGCTTTCCGTGCCGACCTTAATCGTCCAACTGTCGCCCACTTCGGCACCAAAGTCATATAGCACGGTAAATTCTTCCAAGGTCTTGTTCCACCAATACAATTTGCCATCGCGTTCATAGACATATTCGTGTGTCACGTCTTGATGCAAATCCTTGTCATAAAGCGTGTTGATTTTCACGAGGATATGCGTCGGCTCATCTTGGACAATAGTGTCGCCCGCCTGATAGAGGTATTGGTAGGTGATGCTGCCGTTGTCGTTTTGGATTTCGTAGTACCATTCGTTGCCGATGATGAATGGAGCGTCGATTTCATTGATTTCCAATATATTAATGCCGTTGAAATAGAAATCTTCATAAGAATCATCATAATACTTGAACACCTCACCAGTGGCGGTGAATGAATTACCCACAGCAACTGTGTCTTCGCCAAAGACGAGTTCGTCGTATTCTGCATAATTAACGAAATAAGGCTCTATCAGATAACGCTCGTCATCGTCTGTGATGATGGCGTACATCGTGTTGTAAGGCTCATCAACGATGGCCAGTCTGCCGTGCAACGTCTCCAAATGGTCGTAATACTCCGCATGGTTCAGCGTGACACGATAATTGGGTTTCAAGTAATTGTCAATACGCATGGTGGAGGTGGTGAATTGGGCGGTCACCTCCTTGCCGACAATCAGGGTGTCGTTGTCGAGTTCATACAACAAAATATACTGATAATTAGTCCCGCCCAAGGGATAATAGATTTCTTCAATGTAGGGCGAGAAGTAGTACTCGATGCCGTTATGATAAAAAGCGAGTTCCATACCCAACGGAGGGAAGGGGCCAATATTCGGATTACCTGTGGAAACCACAGGGCCCACCAGCGTTTGCTCAACGGCAGCCTCCATCTCAAGGATGTCGAGGGTTTGGAAAGGCGCTCCAAAGAGGTCGTAATGTGTGGCCTCAAGGCCGTTGATCTGAGCCTGAACGCCTTCGCTGAAAATGGAATCGTTGATATAGTTGTGCCGCATTTCGCCCACAAGGGTAAGGTAATGACGGTCAGTGCCCTCGTCCAACGACAAATAGGCTGTCTCACCGCAGGGAGAGGAGAGGCAAAGGTCGCCTTGCAGGCTCAGAAGGCCGTTGGCGGTGAAGTTGGGTTCGTAAGGGATGATGTTGGTCAGTTCAAGCACATTTACTGGGTTGCCGTAGTAGTCGTGAATGGTGTCAGCGATGCCGACGACAATATATCGGATGGAATCGGTCAGCGTTGTTCCATCAGGTAGAACAGGAAGCTCGGTCTGAAGCGCCCCATTAACGGTCAGAAAATAATTGCTGTGTAGCGTTTTTTGGTCGTAAACTAACCAGGCATAAATGTACTGAGGACCCGCAAATATGGCAAATTGACTCAAATATCCGAGGGCTGAGGT
>JAEEGK010002234.1_pt1 | contig 48494 bp, 31 predicted proteins | sample 8958771 | NCBI WGS metagenome assembly JAEEGK01 (sample SAMN16246547, study PRJNA631951) | gut metagenome | biome: gut microbiome; feature: rumen; material: SC-attached | host: Bos | place: Iran: Karaj | collected 2018-10 | reverse complement strand
CATTGCTGTTTTAAATTCAATATTATTTTCTTTTAATAAAATATCTTGATAAATATTATTTAATTGTTTTGAAGTATCATAGTCAATAAATCCAATTTCTATTAAATAATCAATAAAATGTGATGAAATATTAATTGACATTAAAAAAATATTTATTTACAAAAAAATTCAAAGAAAATTATTTTTTTTTATTTTTCTGATTATTCATTTTTTATTTTTATTTTTAATAACTATACAATTCATAAAATCAAAATGATTGCAAGTAATAAATTAGTTCTTCCAAATATAAAACAATTTTTTATTAAGGACTTAAAGAAAAATTCAGAACTGAACTTTGATTTTAAATTCAAATTAAATCATAAAAATAATATTTTATTTAATGGAACAAGTTGTTTGTTTAATTCATTTGAATTACCTCCAATTGAGGATACATTCGGTAAGTCAAAAAATGATTCTTTAAAAAATAAAGAAAATATTTTACAAAATAAAGAAATTAAACATCATAATACACTTGTAAATTCTTATAGATTTAATAATACAAAATATAAATTAAATTACTCTGATAACTCTATTAAATTATTAAAAAAAAAATCAAGAAATTTAACTAATAATTCTTTTGAAAATATAATTGATTATTCCTTTATTCCAAACATAGATGAAAATGATAATTTTAATATTTGCTTTCATTTAATCAAAATCCATTATTTAATCGAACAAAATTTAACTGAGTTTGAATTTCAAAATAATTTTCAAAAAATTAAAACTTTATTTTTAACTTATTTTAATATATTAAAAAAATTTAAAGGTGATTTATTTTCAATGTTTGGACAAGAAATAGGCAATTATTTAGATAAAATTTATAAAATGCAAATGTGTTTATATTCAAAATTAATATTCCATATTTATTATGTAGAAAGTATTGTTAAATATGAAAAAGTTTATAAAAATATTTCTTTATTATCATATTTAGTATATATAACTTTTTTAAAATCTAAAATTGAATATAATGATATTTTAAATACAATTTTTGGAAATATGGAATTAGATAAATACGAAAAAACTTGTAATGAAAAATTTAATTCTGATAAAATATCTGATAAAAATGTTTTAATAAATCAATTAATGAATAAAACTTTAAAAAAACTAAAAAAAAAATGTAAATTTATTTGTAATTTAGATACGAAATTAATTGCAGATTCAATAAGTTCTTTATTATTATCAATAAATAGATTAAACACAACATTTTTTATAAAAATAATCATTCAAACAATAGTAGTATCATTAATTCCAGAACCATCATTTTATAAAAGTAAACTATTATTAAATTCTGAAAATTCAATTTTACCATCAATTAATCCAAAATTCAAATATACTTTAGTTTTAGATTTAGATGAAACTTTAGAACATGCAATTATTCATAAAGGAAAAACAAATATTTTAGTAAGACCTTATGTTTTTGATTTTTTAAATAATTTAAAAGATAAATATGAAATAATCGCATTTACTGCAGGAATAAAAGAAGTAAAATTAATTTTTTTAATTATATTTTTATAGTATTGTGAAAAAATACTTAAAATTATTGATTATAATGGAGATATTTTTCAATATGCTTTATCAAGAGAACATATATCTTATGATTGTTCAAATAATAAATATAAAGATTTAAGTAAAATAGGTCGAGATTTAAGTAAAACTATTATTATCGAAAATGAAAAAGATAATTTTAAATTTCAACCAGATAATGGTTTTTTAATTAAAAGTTGGTGTTATGATGTTTATGATAATCAATTAAAAGATTTCGAAAGAATTTTATTGGAATTTATTGAATATAACATTGAAGATGTTAGACCAATAATTAATAAAATTCATTCAAGTTTAAAGATTGGACTTAATAATAATCCTTATTCCAAAATTTGTATTAAAAACTATATGAATAATTAATTTAATATAATTAGCCATATTTTTATAATTGATATGATTTAAACCAAATAATCAAATAATATAAAATATATATTATAAACGTTTCTAATTTTTGATTATAATTAATAAATAGTTATTTATTATTATAAAACATAGTATTATTTATTTATATAAAATCAAAAAAAATAATTTTAAATTAGCAACAAATATATTTCATTCAAACAACTAACATATTCCAAGGATACTTATTATAATGATTCGAATCAAAACTTCCTTTTTTTTGAATATACTGAAAAATTTTAGCATCATTGATATTAACATTATTATTATTATAATAATTTCCAAAAAATACATTATTAAATCCATTAATATTATTATTAATATTAATAGTATCATTTGAAAACATAGTATATTGATAAGTTTCATCATCATCAGCTCCTCTTCCAATACCAAATAATATATTTTTCCTATCTAAAATATCTTCTTTACTTATTAAATTCATAAATTTTAATTTAAAAAATACATCCCCAGTAACAATAGAATCACTTCCAGCTTGATGTAAAGTACCAAATCTTTCAATACCTAATTGAATAGAAATTTTATTTAAACCACCTTTTAAATTATCAATACTATTAGATAAAATTCTAATATCATAATAATTAGGAAAATACATATCTAAAAGATTAATAAATTCATCTTCATTTTCAGGTAAATCAACATTTAAACACATTTTAAGTAAATAAGCAAAATCAGAAAAACCATTAAAAGAAATCCAAGTAACTTCATCATTTAAAACTAAACCACTACAAATAAAATATTCAGCAAATAAATTATAAGGAATACCTTTTTTTTTTAAAGTCATAAAATCAATTCCAGAATTAGATAATAATGAAATTGATTCACCAGAATGGACATCAGAATTAATATTAAATTTTAAATTAAATTGCCAACATGAACCTTCAGGTAACATTTCTCCATTTTCATTAAATAAAGTTATTCCTAATTGAATTAAATTTAATTTGTCTACATTTAATTTTATAAATTTGTAATAGAAATTATTTGTAAAGTTTTGAAGAGGATATACATTTCCTGGAAATTCTGTATCCATTCCTATGTAAGGATATTCTTTTATGTATTTTCCTATACGTTTTATTTCTTGGATAAAGTTGTCTTCGTATACTTCGATTATTGATTTTTGATCTTTTAAATCTGTCATTTTTATTTTTATATAAATTTTTTTATTTTAATGGGAATATATATATTTTTTTTTTTTTGGAGATTTATTTTATTTTTTATAAGATGTAATTATTATATTTTTTTTTAATTTTTATTATTATTTTTTATTAAATATGAAAGAAAAAATTTTTTTTCAAATTAAATTAATGGAATTTTTAAATTTAAAATATTTTTATATACTATTGATATAATATTTTTTTTATTTTTTATTATTTAAGAAATCTTTTTCAATAACTTCTTCAATTTGTTCATAATTAACTTTAATTCTATAATTATTCATATCACCTATTGAATAAAAGAATTCTTTAACTTTATTAACTAATTCTTCATGTGTTTTTTTTTCAGGTAAAATAACAAGTTCACTTTTAGCTTTAAAATTTCCTATTAAATCACTATCATCATTTTTCCAATTTTTCGTTACATTCATTGCAATTGGATGAAATATTTTTTTTTCTTTATTTAAAAGTGAAGATAATAAAGAATAAGGATCAGAAGACTTTAAACGATTCATATCAAAAGTATCAATTATAAAAATCCATTGATATAAAGAAAATTCTTCAATATTTGCAAGAGATAATAATTCAATAAATTTAAAAGATTCAGTTAATAAAATAATAGATTCATTTTTTTGTAATTTTTTCTTTTCTTTAATATTTAAATCTAATTCTCCAAAAATAATTGGCCAAAAACTTTTTATCATTTCCATAATATTATCATGACTAAATCTTAAAAAAAGTATTCTTATCATTAAAAAAATTTCTGCTTCTAATTCACCATTATCAGAATATGATGTAATATATTCTTTAACTTTATCTTTTATAATATTTAATTTATTACTAAATCTATCTTTTTCACAACTATATATTACAAAAGAAATTCTTCTTAAAGTCCTTATTTTAAAAGAAGTATCTTTTTTAAATATTAAAAAAGGTTCCATTTGTTTTATTAAATCAGTAATCATTTCTGGATTTTGTTTTGAATAATGTGAAAGAATAATTTTCCATTCTCTTAAAATTACTTGAGTAGTATCAAAAAATGAATTTCCTAAAAAGTAATCCATTATCATTTGTTGTGCTACAAAAAAAGTATATTTTGATGCTTCTATTAAATGACTTAAAAACTTAGTTGCAATTTCTTGAAATAAGTCATCTGAAAATTTGCTTTTTTGCATTAATTTAATTATATTTTGAATTAGATCTGTTAAAAAATATTTAATTTTACTTTCATTATTAAAGAATATGTTTGTACAATTAGTAAGAAATAAATTATATAAAGAAATGAAACATAATTGTCTATATATTTTTTGTAAACTATCAGGAACTTGTATTAATCTTCTATCAACTTCTTCATATTCTGAAGAAATAAGAAATACTTTAAATAAAAAATGATAAAATTGAATAATAAAACTTTTTTCTTTAGTATTAGGATCATTTTTAAATAAGTCATTAAAAACAATTGCTTCTTTGGCATTAAGTTTCATTATATTATTCATATAATTGTTTGATTCTTTATTGATAATAATTGTATTAGTTGGTAGTTCAAATTTTTTTTTCTGTTGTTGAATATTTTCATTTAATTTTTTATATAAATTCTCTTCTGGAAATTCAACTTGAGTAATTTCAGTATAAACTGTAGGTAATATTGGAAGAACCAAATATTCATCTTCTTGATATTCACTATCAAATTTATAATAAAATGATATGTCTGATAATTTCTTTGTTATTATTGTAAATATATTTCCTATTTCTTTTCTTATTGAATTTTCTTCTATTTTCTTTAAGGAAAATTTTTCTAATAAAATATTTAATAATTCATATATCCAACAATAAGTATATGAACATTTTGTATTCTCAATTATTATATTGAAAATATTTATATATCTTTTCCAATATTCACATAAATCTATTTTATCTATTTTTTCATTTGAATAGTAAATAAGATATGAATATAAAAAATGTAATATTTTACTTTCAAATACACTCTCTTTATATGATGTTTTAAGCATTTTATTTTTACCTTTTACATATGAATTTTTATAAACTTGATAATGATAAGATAAAACCCTTTGAATTGAATATAATAGAAGTGGTAAAGGAATTGATAAAGACATTAATAATTCAATTATTGATAATTTAAATTGTTTATCTTTTGATACTTTATAAAAATTATCCATATATTTATTATTAGACTTATTAAAATCAATTGTTGATTGATCAACAGGACTTTCACACCAAATATTAATGTAATAATGCATAAAATCAATAGGATTTTTAATAAATAAATTAAATGTTAAATCTATTAAAATATTTCTAATTTGTTCTTTAGATTCATTTTCTAAATTATCATTATTATTTAATTCATTATTACTTTTAAATTTATAATTATCATTTCTTTTAAAAGCCAAAATTCCATTATTATTTAAACAATAATCATAATTCATATAAGATTCACTATTTCCATTCCAACAAATTAAAAAAGAAACTAATAAATTATTTAATTGTTCTAAATAAATAACTTTTGGTATATTATTTTTATAATCTGAATCATCTTTTTCATCAAGTTCATCATTACTAAATAATTTAATAAATAATTCACTAAATGAAGTATCATTTGTTTTAGTTTGATTTGTGAACTCATGAACATATTTAATCCAAAATGTTTTATCAAAAGTTTCTCTTGTTTTAGTAAATTCATATTTTAAATGAATAAAATATGACAATAATGTTTTTAATCCTTTTAAAATTAACATTATATCATTCTCATCATATCTTTTATACTCTTGATATTCATCTAAATAATTTTTAAAAATAAAATTTTTGTTTAATTGATTTGAATGACTAAATCTATTTGTATCTTTTTTTACTCTTTTTGTATAATAAACTCTTTCAATTAAAAAATGTGAAAAAGTAGAAATAAAATCCATTGCATAACTAATAAGTTGTTTACAATTAGTGTTATAAAATAAATTAGTTAAAATGGGTAAAATTCCTTCTAAAAACTCAATAAAATTTCTCCTAACAAAAAAATATTCAATTCTAATTCCTTTAATCAAACAATCAATTAAATTAGATTTCATAATTAAAGATGTAATTTCTTCTTTATGTTTATTATGTTCAGATTGAGTATTAAATAATAATTGTTTTAATAAATTTAATAATTGAACTTGCATAACTTCATCTTTTGATTGAATAGCTTCTTCTAATAATTCAACAACAGATTCAATAATAAAAATGGCAATTTGTAATAATTGATTTTTATCACCAATATAACTTAATAAAAATTCTAAAAATTCACATGCTGTAGCGTTAACTGAGTAATTATCTCTTTGGAAAACTTTATTATTTTCATCATAATATTTTCCTTTAATAAATCTTAATGATATTTTAATTAATAAATATAAATAATTATCATTATCATTTCTTATATTAATAGTATTTTTTAATGCATCAATTGATAAAATTCTAGCATTTGGATAATTATTTATAAAATAATTTACACCTGAAACATTTAATATTAAATTTTTCATATATCTAAATGCAACTATTATTAATTTTGTATTATATTCTTTTGTAAATATTAATTTTTTATTTTTTTCTTCAAATAATATATTTATATCTAATAAAATTGCTAAAATTGGATCTACGACTTTATAAAATTGTTTTATTGTTTGATTAAGCCAACTTTTTGATAAATGTCTTAATAAAGGATTTTCATGTTCTAAATAATTTAAAGTTTCTAAAATACATTCTCCATTTTTAAATATTATTAAATCTTCATAATATTCATTTGATAATTTCCAAAATTGAGTAAAATTTTTTATTGCTTCAACATCCATTTGATATTCTTTAAATGAAAATGTACTTATTATTATTTTTATAAATATAGCATTATCAATTTGGAAAATTTTAATTAATAAATCTATTATTTTTCTTTGATAAGATTGTTCTTTTAGCAATAACCATAATTTTGATAATAAAAGTTCCAAAAAGTTCTTTTTAACTTGACCAATTGATAATAATTTTTTTAATGATTCTTCATTAATAATATTATCTTTAATATCATCTTTTGTTAAATTATTTTGAATTTTTTGATATATATTGCAATTATCTTCAAAATTATGCATAATTAAATCAAGAATATAATTTGAACTTTCAAGTGATAAAAGTATATTCCCTTTAAAAATAAATGATTCTATATTAAAAATCCAATCAGGAATTATTTCTTGATTAGCATATTCTTGTAATCTTATTAATAATTCAGTTGATTGTTTAAACATTCTCATTTCATTTCTTGTTATTTGTTCATTAATTGGAAAACAAATTAATACATTCAACATTGATATATAAAATTTTTGATATAGTATTATTGATTCAGTTAGTGATTTTAAAATTTTTGAAATTTTTCCATTTTTATTTATTGATTCAAATGATACTTCTTTTGGTATATGAAAATTATTAATTAATATTTTATCTTCTTCAATATTTAATGATTTTGTTATTGTTTTTTCATCTTTTATTTTTGTTTGTAATTTCCTTAAAAAGACTAATGAAATAAAAATAATTTGTCTTGCTTGTTTTAAAGATTCTCTATCATTAATAACTAATTTAGATATTATTGAAAGTAAATTTGAAATTATAGGAAAATAATAATATAATCTTAAATCAATTCCTTTAATATCAACATAAATTAATGTAAATTTTAAAGGAACAATTAATTTATTAAGTGCATTAATTACATCTTGATCTTCTTCAAAATTAAATTCTTGTAAATTTTTAGCTAAAGAAATCCAAAGCCATTGTATAAAAGAACTATCTTTATTAAAAAAATTACCAACTTTAGTAATAATTTCATTATCTTTAATATCTTCTTTTTCATTTAATTTTATTCTCCAATAATTAACTACAGAAGAAATAATATTAAAAGAGATATTTTCAACTATATCATCACATAATATAACTTGTTGACTAATTAACTGTTCAATAATTTTAAAATTATTTTTTAATTGAATAAATGAAATATCTTCTTTATTAATATCAAAAATTCCTTTTAAAGCATTAATTAAAAGTTTTAAAACATATTTAATTTGAGGAGATTTAATATCAATTTCATCTGCAATCATTCCTCCTAATAACCAATTACTTAATCTTCTTGTTGTAGAATATTCATTTTTAATATATAATTTAAGAACACTAATTAATAAATCAGTTTTTTCATTATCATTAAATAAAGTATTATCTTCATTTAAAGGAAATCTTGAAATTAAAAAATCCATTCCTAATCTAATAGTAATAACATCTTCATCTTCAATAACAGAACATAAAGCATTTAAAATCATAGTATTTAACATTGGAAAATAATCATTAACAATTTTATTTTTTTCATCATTATTTAATTGAATATAATTATCAAAATTTGGTATAATTTCACATATATATTTCATACCACTTGGTCTTAAAATTGGATTTTTTAAAATAATTGACCATAAAACACCAAAAAAAATTCTATTAGGAATAATATTTCTAATATTATTAAAAACATCTTTTAAATTTTTATTAATATCTTCATTTTGATCATCTAAACCAGGTAAAATACTTACTAATAAACCAGTAATACATAATTCTAATTCTTCATTTTCTAATTTACAAAAAATGCCCCTTATTATTTTATCAATGTATAATTTTTTATTATTAATTGAGGCATTTTGAAAAAATGGAAATAAACCAGATGCATAATATCCTAAATTTTCACCTAAACAATTGTTATTTTTTTTTAAAATATCTTTTAATATTATTTCATATATTTCTAATGCTGTTTCATGTACTCCTGCTGGTAATTGAGGATTTAAACATTGAGCTAATCTCTTACTTATTGTTACTTTGTCTATTAAAAGTGATAAATTTATTTCTTTTTTTTCTATTTCTTTTTTTATATATGTTATTAATTCTTTTAATATTGATATTAAATCTCCCCATTCTTTTGCTGCTATGAATTGACTTAATATTTTATCATTTAATTTTTTTTCAAATTTATCCATTTGATAAAAATATTTTTTTTTAAAAAAATTTAATTTTACTTTTATTAAAGAATATAAACTAAAATTTATTTATGTAAATATTTCAAAATATAATAAAAAATTCTAATTATATTATTGATTAAATGTTTTAAATTTATAAAAAATATGAATCATTTATATCATCTTTTTCATTTGATTTATCTAATTTATGTATAGGTGAAAATTCAAATTCTTTTATATCTTTAATATTTAAACTTTCATTTTTTATAATTCTTGAATCACTATTTGAAAAAAGATTTTTACTATTACTATTACTAGAAATTTGATTTTGAAAAAGAGAATCCCAATTTGTTAAATTAATATCAGTATTATTTCCAGAATTTGAAGTAATAGAATTAAAATTAACATTTATTCCATTTTCTACATATTTTCTTTTATCTTTTATTGTATTCATTCCAGTACTTATTAAATTTTTATTTAGTTTTTCTTTATTTAAATTAGGTAATATTTGGAAATTTTCATTCAAATCAATTTCATTTTGATAATTAAATTTATTATTAAATCTTAATGGAATTTTATTTATTTCTATTAATTCTTCTGTAAATTTTTTATTTAAAGTTTCAATTGATTCATTTAATAAAAAATTATTCTTTAATTCTCCTTTTTCATATTTACTTAATTTATAACCAGAGTAATTTTCCAAAATATTTGATTTAAAAAATAAATTATTATTTCTGTCTATTTGAAAAAGTTTTTTATTTAAATTTAAATTTAATTTATCATTTTTAGAGTTTAATGAAAAATAAAAATTATCTTTGGATAACATATTACTATTTCCATTATTAGTACTATATTTATTGTTTTTAATAGTAGTTATATTAACCCTAGTAAAAGTAATTTGAAATTGCTCTTTCTTATTTTTATTTTTATAAACTGGAGCAGTATTAATTTGATAAAATTTATTTTTTATAGAATGTAATTGTTTTTGAATTTGATATTCATCTTCATTTATATAATTTTGTTTATTTTCTTCATAACTTCTTTGTAAAAGTTTCTTCTTTAAATTCATATAGTTATTATTTGGTTCAGTATGATTAATATTATATTTATTTTTATTTGTCGCAAATCTTTTATTTACTTTTATCTTTTCTAAATCTTTCTGAATTGGTGAAACACTTTTTTGTTTTGATAATATGTCTTTGTTTCTTAATTTATTTATAAATGACATTACTCTTGATTTGTTTTCATCTGAATCAAAAATTGCTTTCATATTTGAATAATAATTTTCATTTAATTTACTTAAATTTTTATTAAGTGAATTATTTTGTTTAATTAATTCTTTAAATGAATCTCTGTTAATAACAGATAAAATATCTTTTTCTGTTTTAATATTTCTAGGAAAAACTTTCATTTATTTTTAAATTTAATTTTAAATTTTAAATTGGGAATAATATTGAAATTTAACAATTATGTTTTTTTAATTATAAATACTTTATTTTTAATAAATGTATTTTAAATAAGAATAAAATTTTTTTATTTATTTAAAATTATAAAAAAAATAAACATTCTTGATTAAATCATTGCTTTGAATTATTTTCAAATAAGAAAAATATTAAATTTTAATTTTAATTATAATTATATAATTTAATTATTTATTCATTAAATTAAATAGATTAAAAATTTAATGAAATAATTTATCCAATTTTTTAATAACTAAAAGCAAATATCATAAAAAAAATTAAAAAATAAAAATAAATGAAACTTAACCTTATCAATATTAAAAATTATTTAATTATTATTAACAGATAGATGTAATTTTTTTTTTCCACAATATTTAAACAAATCTTATTTAATAACCATATTAAATTGTTATCTTATAATATCCACTTTTTTAATAATAAATCTCTAATTATAAAAAAAAGCTTATTTTCATATTATTGAAATAAAATGAGTCATCATTAAGATTTCTATATTTCGAATAAATAAGATTTATTATAATAATTTTATAAAAAATCAAATTAAAATTTTTATTCGTTATATTTAATACATTAATAATCTTCCTTTAATTAATATTATATTATTTAATTAAACATCATAAAATATCATGTCAAAAAATATTCGAACCTTAATAATAAAAAATTTATATAAATGAATTTTAATATATAAAAACAAATATATTTTTTATATAAACAAAGATGTCAAAAGGACTTTTAATATTCACAACATTATTTTTATTATCAAACTGTAAATTTCTAAACCAATTTTCTCCAGAAATGAATGCCTTCCTTCTTCAAAATAATTTCATGGCAGAATCAAATGATTCAAAAACAGAAGACAAAAATCCAATAATAAATGTAAAATGTTTTTGGGTGAATAAAACAAATGTATATCAATTATTTGCTCTTCAAAAAAAAAATGCAGATTACGAATATGAATCAAAAGATAAAAAATCAAAAATAATATATAACTTCTGTCAAGATATTGTAACTACATTGGATGGTGAAAAAATAAATTCAAATATTGTATATTTAGATGATAAAAAAAAATATAAAAGATTAACTGGATCATTATCAACAAAAGGTCAAAGTCCAAAAAATACTTGGTCAGTTTATAATAAAAAAGTAGAAAATAAAACTGTAAGTGTTTTAAAAATAAATTTTGAAGAAGGCGATGAATATAAAAATGGAGAAAAATATAAGACAATAATTCATTTAGAATGTAATAAAACAGTAAATAATATAGAATTAAATTTACAAAATGTTAGTATTAATAATAGAGAAAATATCATTTATGGTAGATCAAAACATGCATGTCCAATTAATCATTATTACATTCTTGAATTTTTAATGAATCTAAGTCCAGTTGTTACTTGTATTTTAGCTTGTGTTTTTGGAGCTTTCCTTGTATTTTTAGGTGCAAAAGCAGTTAAAGGAACTGTTATTATAATAACAACATTAGCAGTTGTCATTGCAGGTTTATTATTAATTTTTACATTATTTACAATCGAAACTGAAAGAAGTATTTTTATTATTTTGGGTATTTTAACAATTGTTGGTTTTATTGTTGGTTGTATTTTAATAAAAGCAGTTAAACTTTTCATTATGATTTTAGGAGCTTCATTAGGTTTTTCTATATCTACTTTTGTATATGATGCAATATTACCTTTAATTAAATGGGATGCTCAATTATTATATTATGTTACTGTTGTTGCTTGTTGTATTCTTTTTGCTTTAATTGCTCTTTGTGTTGTTAAACATGTTTTAATATTTGGTACTGCAATTATTGGAGGATATTTAATTATTAGAGGTAGTTCTTTAATTATTGGTAAATATCCTAATGAAAGTCAATTATTAGATTTAGTTAAACATGAAGAATGGGAACAAATTGATGCTATTTCTAACGATAGTTATGTTTATTTCTATTTGTTTGCTTGGTTCCTTATTTCTCTTATTGGAATTATTATACAATATAAATCTAATAAAGATGATAAAGATGAAAATGAAAAATTAATAAAATAAGTTTTAAAAAATGATATTAGGTTTTAAAATATATATTTTTATATGAGATTAGTTTAATAAAAATTTGTTTAAAACTTCATATGGAAAAAAAATGAAAATGTTTTTAATTATATTAAATTTATTATTATTTAATTTTTATTTGAGCTTTCTTTATATTGGATTTACTAAATTCAAATTTTTTAATTTGTTTTTTGAAGGTGGAAATTGTTCATTGAAATTTATATTTTTTTTATATACAGTTGTTCCATAACAATCTATTATTTCTTTATGAAAACCTTGAGGAGAAAAGGTTTTAGTAAATTTCATATTATTATTAACACTTTGTTTTCTTCTTTTATTTTGATTTCCTAATATATTATCATTTATATTTTTTTCTGATTTAATACTTTTAAATATAAAAAATTTTTGAGGAATATTATTTGGTTCTAATTCAATAATATTATAATTAAAATCACCATCATATTCTTTTGTTTTATTATCATAATAATATTTTTTTTTGTTTTTTATATTTAATGGATTTATTTTTTCATTTGAGTTTTGATCTTGAATATAATAATATTTATTATTAATATTATTATTGTTTGTATTTATAACAACTGAATTTGATGGTCTATGATAATATTTCATTTTATGAATTTTACTATTTTGATTATATATATTATAATTATTATTATGTGAATTTTCATTAATTTGAATTTGTTCATTTTTTTGCTTTTCTTCTTTTTGTGGTGAGGTTTTTCTTTCTATACTTAAATATAAATCTTTTTGATATTTTTTATTAACCTTTTCAAAATAATCAATTCTTTTTCCATTTAATATATTATTTCTCAAATTATTGTTATTATTATTTATAATATTATTATTATTGTCTTTTTTCATATTTTGAATTAATGAATTATCATTATTTTCTATTTGTTTGAATGATTGTTGATTCAATAAATTTCTTTCAATATTTAACGTTTCAAATTTTGAATTATTTTCTTTTATTTTATTATTACCAACTCTATTATATATAGAATTTATCATTAAATTTTCACTATTATTATTATTCCTATTTTGAATAATAGTATTATTACTATATTTTAATTTACTAAAATCTTTTATTGATTTTTTTGAACCTAAATTAAATTTTTGAATATTATCATTTGATATTTTTATTGTAGAATGCGTTTTTGGTTTTTCGTTTGTGTTATATTTTTCATTTATTTCTTCGGTGTCATCAAAAGATATTTTTTTTGAAATTTTATGAAATAGTTTATGCATTTTTTCCCTTTTATCATATTCTTCTTCTTCATCACTTATTACTTTATTTGAATCATTATATGATTCACCATCAAATGACCTTTTAATTAGTTTTTCTCTAATATTTTTATTTATATTTTTATAATTATTATTTTTTAATTTTAAATCATTGATAAATTTAAGTATTTTTTCTACATTATTTTTAATTTTCACCAATTCAAAATTCATTTGTTCAAATTTTTGAATCAAATTATTAGAATTATTTTCTTTATTATTAGATTCAACAATTCCATTTAATTTATTTTCAATTTCTTCTTTAATGGATAAAATATTATCCCAATTTTCTTTTAATTCCTTATTTTTATCATATATTTCGCTTTTTATTGATAAAAGATTATTATCTAACTCATCTTTTAATTCTTTATTTTTTTTCTCAAATATAATAGCATCTTTAGCATTTTGCATTCTAATTTCAACAATTTTTTCACTATTACTCTTAATTTCACATTTCAATTCATCTTCTAAAATTTTATCTTTATTATCAGAATAATTATTACATCTATCAATAATAGTACCTACAAGAATAGTAATATCATTAGACATATTTTCATATTTTGATTTTAAATAATCTAAATCATCTTTCATTTGATCTTTTAAAGTTGATAAATTTGTAACTATTTGAATATTATTATAAATATAATCACTTAAAGTTTTAAATTGTGATTGTGGACCAATAAAACCAGGTAAAGTTAAATTATCAATAAATATTTTATCATATTTAAATTTTGAATCACCTAAATCTTTAATTGTATTATTTAATCTTATGTCATGTGTTATTAATTGAGTTTCTGCTTTTTTTTTAAATGATTCAATATCATCTAATTTATCTAATATTATTGAAATATTTGCTGTTGCTTCTGTTAAAGATGAATTCATTTTTGGAAATTCGTTAATTTTTTCATTTATATCATTCATTGATGATGTTAATATTTTATTTTGTTCATCAAATTTTTTTGTTAATTCTTTTTGAACTTGTTTTATTGTTACTAAAAATTCGTTTCTCATTTTTGATAAATGACTATGTGAAATGTTACCTATTATGTTATTATTATCATTTATTTGATCATTTTCTTCATTTGTTGTCATTTATATTAATTTTATCTCATTTATATTAATTTCTATTTTACATTATAATTTTTATTTGTAGGTAAATAAAAAAATTATTTTTTAAATTTAAATTATTAGATTATTTTTATTTTAAATTTTGGAAAAAATATATTAGTTTTATTTTTTTTTGCAAAATTAATATTTAAAATGTTAAATACTCAAAATAATGATTTACCGCTTTTCAATTTTCAAAATAAGAGGAAAAATAATTTATCAGAAAATTACAATAAAATCACATTTGGAAAAGTTTCAACTCAAACAAGTAAATAAAATTAAATTTATCATAATTTTTTATATAGACATCAATACTTCAAAAAATAATGATGATTTAAATAAAAAAATAAAAAAATACGATGAAAATCAAATAAATAATATTTCAATTGTAAATGATAAAGAATTATTAAAGGATGAAGAAATAGAAAAACAAATTAAAAAAGAAAATGAAAATGCAGATAATGAGTATTTATTATGTTTAAAAAAGGCTTTAAATGATGCAATAGGTGAAAATGATAATGTATTATATATAATTAATATTATTTAGTTAATGATTATAATAAAAAAATTAGAAAAGGAAAATAAAGAATTAAAAGAAATTATTGAAGAAAAGAATAATGCAATAATAGAATTAGCAAATTATTATGATGTAAATTATATTATTAACTCCTTTTTAGTATTGTCAAAAAAATCATTTAAATAAAAAAAATGAAGACGAAAAAGAAACAGAAGAAACAATAAATAGAAAAAATTCATTTTAATTTTTTATTTATTTATGATATTGTAATAAATAATATAAAAAAAATCTAAAAAAAATTTATTTTTTTTAATCATTAAATAATATAATTAAATAATGTTTATAAAAATTAATTTATTTATAATGACTGTTACAATATTTTGTAAATTCATCCATTAAATATTTCATAGAAATAAAATCTCTTTCATTAGCACTTGCACTTAAATCTTTCATATTATTAATTCCTTTATCTAAAGGAATTTTATTTTTATATTTATTAAGTAATTGAATTGCTCTTGTAAATTCTTCTTCAATTTTAGAAGAAGTATTTCTAATTTCTTCTAATTCTTCCTTTGTAGCATAAATTGATATATTTCCTTTTGGTTGACTTGTTGGATCTTGTAAATAAATATCAATATTTTCTTTTTCTTTAACAAAACCTTGCATTCTTTGTTCAATTAAATTAATTATTTCATCAATACTTTTACATTCTTCTATTTCAGGATCTGGAATTCCACCTCCACAACAACCCATAATTAAATATATTATTATATAAAAAAATAAAATAAATAAATTTTATTTTTTTCTAATAAATACAAATATGATTTTTATTAAATTAAAATTTAGATTTAATTTTATAAGAGAATATTTAAAAGATTAAATTAAATTTAATAATATATGAACATTACACGAAACATTAAAAAAATCCCAAAACAAAATTTTCAAACATATCAAATTCATAAAAATAGAGCATTTAATATAAGTATTGATTATAATGTACAATCTCTTTATCAGATACTTACAAAAAATCCAAAATTAATAAACGAAAAAGATAATAAAGGAGAAACTTTATTATCATATGCAATAGAAAGAGATAGAAATGATATTTTTGATTTAATTTTAACATCACCAATTCTTGATTTAAATTATCAAAATAAAGAAGGAAATTCTTATTTACATATTGCAATTCAATTTGAAAGAGAACAAATGATTAAATCTTTAATAGAAAAAGGAATTAATTTAAATATTCAAAATAATGAAGGTAATTCTCCTTTACATATAGCACATTTTATTGGAAATAAAAAAATTATTAATATTTTAAATGATAATAATATTGACTTTACTATTAAAAATAATAATGGATTAATTGCAGAACAAAATACTCAAAGAAATAAGAAAAAAAGTAATTTAGAAGCTATTAATTCACTTTTAAATTCAAATTCAAATAATTTTGATAATGATATTATTTATAATAGAGATGATTCAGATTCAGAAATAAATGATTCAAATAAAGATATTGATTTGAATGATGGTAGTTATGTTAATAAAAATAGAAAATCAAATTTAAATTTACATAAAGTTCATAATTCAATAGATTGCTTTAAAATACAACAAAAATTTAATAAGAAAAAAACTGAAAATTATACTGATGATACTAAATCAAATAGTCCAAGAAATAATAATTCAATTAAAATTGAATCAAATAATGATGATGTTAATTTATATAGTTTAACTTCGAGTATTGAAAAACAAAGAAAGACTAATTATGATAAAATTAATACTAATATTAATGATATCAATTTTAATCATCTAACTAATCAAAATTATAAATATAATAAAAAATATATTATTGATGAAGATGATGATATGGTAAATATTAATCCATATTCTGATTTGAAAAGAGTAACAATGAAAAAACATAAAACTTCAATATTATTTAATCAAAATAAAAATACAATACAATCAAATAAATATAAAAATAATAATAATTATAATAAAATGTATTCTGATACAATAAAAATGACAAAACCAATATTAGAATTAGATGAAGATTTAACATATACATCACCATTTAAAGAAGAATTTCATTTTCCTTATAAAAGAAATACTTATAATCCACATTTAAATAGAGAAGAAACCTCATTAAAAATTTCTTTTAGTCAAATTCCTTTTATTAATAATACACCAGATCCCTTTCCAATAAATAATAATAATAAAAAAAATAATAATAATAATATTATAAATAATAATAATAATGAAAGTATAAATAATGATGATAATAAAAATACAGTATTAAATAATAATATAAATAATGAAAATCCTTTATATCAATTTTTAGAAAAAATTAATTTAGAAAAATATTATAAGAATTTATCAATGAATGGTTTTGATGATATTAATTTAATAATAGAACAAACAAAAAATAATGAATTAGGAATAACAAATGATAATTTAAAAGAAGCTGGAATTTTATCTCCAGGTGATAGGGCAAAAATTATAATTAAAGTACAAGATTTAGCAAATAATTTTTCATATTTAATACCAAAAGAAGTTTTTTATACATGTCAAAATTTAAATAATGCAGATTCTGATAAAAATATTTTAAAATTAAATAATTGGTTAAAAAGTATTGGAGTAGAAAATTTTTTAAATAATTTTATTTCAAATGGTTATCATAGTCTTGAATTATTATTAACTCAAATTGATTGTAAAGAACCTTTAACTATAGAAAAATTAAAAGATGAATTAGGAATTGAAAAAACTGGTTTTAGACAAAGGATTATTAATAAATTAAGACATGATAATAAAAGATATAAAAATAAATTAGAAAATAATTTAATCTTTGAAAGAAAAAATGAAGTTTGTAATAATTGTGGTATTTTTTAATTTTTAAATTTATTTTTTGAAAATAATTTGTTTTTTTATTTTGTATTATATTAATTTTGAATAAAAATATTTTTTTAGGTTATTAATTTGTTTTTTTAAATATTTTTTATTTATAAATTTTTTATTTATTTATTTATTATGGTACAATAAAAAATATGAATATTTTATATACAATAATAAAAAGGAATTTTTTTATTCTATTATATCATGTCAATTTTTTTCTGAACTTTCATTTATTGTTAATTCTTTTTCATTAATATTATTTTTTTCAGTGATTTTATATTCATCTAAATTTGTATCAATTTCTTTTAATTTTTCTTCTTCTTTAATTAACATTTGACAAATTGATTTATTAATAATATTATAAAACCATAATTCTTGATTATCATGTAATTCTTTCCCTCCAAAAAATAATCTAATATTCTCAATACTAACATTTTTATAATCTTTAATTTTAATAATATTCTCCTTTAATTGAAGAATATTTTTCCAATTAGAAATTTTAAATTTAATTTGATTATTATAATATCTAATAACAATATTAATAACTTCTTCTTTAGGTTTTTTTTTATCATATTCAATTTCATCAATTTTATATTGTGAAGGTTGATTAATACAATAATTAGGAATTTCATATAAAGCTCCTTTAGAATCATAAACAATATTAATACAATTTTTATAAGGAATAATTCCACTTACTTTTAATATTTCTTGAATATCATTTTCCTTTAATGATTCATCATTACATATATTTTTTAATATATCCCAAATTTTCTCATCTCCTTCAATTCTACTTGACCAAAAATTTTCTCTTACTTTTTTTAATTCTTCTAAATTTATTGGACTAATATAACCTTTCATTCTTTTTAATCCTATTCCAATATATGTATTCTCTATTTCTGGATAATTAAAACTAGGATCATTTTTTGATTGAAGAAAAGGTTCAAAATTTGGATTAAAATATTGTTGAATATTCATATTATTGTTTATATTATTATTTGAATTATTTGATAAGTCTCTTATAATATTTTCTTGGTTATTATTATTATTTCTCGAATTACTATTTTGATTATTTGCATTATTAATATCAGTGAAGTTACTAGAGTTAAATTTTGATTTAATTATAACATTTGATTTTAAACAAGCACATCCCATTAAACAATTAAAATTATAAATTAATTCAATAACATATTATTTAAAATTAAATAAAATAAATGAAAAACGATAATATTGATGATTTTTTAAAATCTTTAGATGATGAAGATAAAAAAAATGAAGGTTTTAATAGAAATTATTTTGGAGCAAAAAAAGAGAAAAATATAGAAGATGATTTTGATAATGACGATTCATTTGATGATGATAATAATAATATAATATCAAATAAAAATACAAATTATAAAATAAGAAAAAAAAGTGAAGAATATTATAAAGATAACATTCAACCAAAAGTTGATGTAGATGATGATGATGATGATTGGAATGATGATAAAGATGATTTTGATGATGTTGGTAAATTTAAAAATAATGAAAATATTGATTATTCTGCTCCAGTTGATATAAGAAAAATTGGAATTAAGGATAATTCAAAATTAAAAAAATGTGAAATTGTTTATTTAGGAAATGGAATTTCTAATGATCATTTTTTATGTAATAATTTATTATGTACTAAATGTGATGTTAAAGTTTCTATTTTTGAAAATAAAATGTGGGATAGTTCTGTTAATTATTTATTTTTTAGAAATAATTATGCAAGACCAGAAATATTAAAAAAAAAATTAATTGATTCTTATGGAACTATATGTTATTCTTGCCAATGTACTTGGAATAATATTTCAGATGATTTTGTTATTGCTTCTAAAGTCTCTAATTGGATTTGTCTTGGACATCATTAAGTCAAAATATTATATAAAAAAAGAATAAAAATCATAAAAAAAAATTTTAATTTTATAAAATAAATTTCAAATTAAACTTTTAGAAATTAAAAATATAAAATAAAAATAAAACAATAAAAAAAATAAAAAAAAATTTTAATGCAACCCACACAATACGAAAAAGAATTTACGCATAATTTCCAAAATATATACATCCAACAATATCCAGATCCAGAAAATCGTCCAATGACATATTTTGACATAACAATAGATTCAATTCCAACAGGTAGAATAATATTTGAACTCTTTACAGACGTAGTACCAAAAACATGTGAAAATTTTCGTCAATTATGTATATCACGTCAAAAATATGAATCATACTTTCAAACACCAATTCACAGAATAATACCAAATTATGTTGTTCATGGTGGTGATATAACAAGAGGCGATGGAAGAGGAGGTTGTAGTATTTATGGTAAATATTTTGAAGATGAAAATTTTAAAGCTAAACATAAAATTGAAGGTTTGTTAACAATGGCTAATAAAGGACCTAATACTAATAATTCACAATTTATGATTACTTTATATCCTTTACCTTGGTTAGATGGGAAACATGTTGTTTTTGGAAGAGTTATTAAAGGTTATGATGTTGTTAGGAAAATTGAAGATTGTGGAAGTGAAAATGGGAAACCTAAGAAAAAAGTTATGATTGCTAATTGTGGGGAAATTGGGAAACATTTTGGATTAAAAATTAATAAGAATAATATGAATTTAAGTAGTTTAATTCATGATAATTATTATGGAAATCAGAATAATACTTTTATTCATAATTATGGAAATAATTTTGGGAATGAGAATTATAATAATCAAGAATCAAATCAGTTTGGTGATACAGGTTTACAAGGAAATAATAATTTTCAAAATAATAATATGGGAAGTAATTTTAATAATTTTCAAAATAATTCTAATATGGCTGTGAATAGTTTTTCAAATAATGGTTCATTTAATAATGATTTTTACTCAGGAAATAATACATTTTCTAATAATTTTCAAAATAATAATTCATTCCCTAATAATAATACAGAATCTAATCTTCAAAATAATAGTAATTTCCAAGAAAGCAGTACATTTATATATAATTATAATGATCCAAATAATTATAACAATATTCCATAATAATATTTTAATCACTTTTTCAAAATAAATTAAACTATTTCTAATATATAATTAATTAATATATAAAAAAAAATTAATATAATTCTTTAAAAATAAAATTTCAAAAAAAAACTAAAAAATGGAAAACTTCAACCTGGCAATAAGTCGTTTCAATCGTGGTAAATTTGATGGTTGTATCTTATTATGTGATCAAATTTTAAAATCAAATCCAAACGATCTATCAACTCAACTTTTAAAAACCCATGCAATTCGTCGTAAAAACTATATAGATCATTTAGAATCAGATGAACAAACCTTAGGAGAATTAATTTTAGATGATCATTCAATATCATCATTACCTCGTCCAGGAACATCCCTTCGTCAAACAGGAACTTCAAAAGCTCAAAATCCAATGGTACGTCCAATATCATCAACAGGTCGTCCAGTAACAGGTGTTGTTCGTCCAGGCTCAGTTGCAAGAGTAGGAACAGCATCAGGTCAAGTTCTCAGAGGAACTACAGCACGTGCTGGTACTAGTAGAGCTACTACAAGTGGTGGTAGATATTTAAGAATTGCAACTGCTAGTTTACAAAGTTTAAATAGTAATTTTAGTTTAGATACTAAAGATATTAATCCTAAAAAAATAGTATTGAAGAAAAGTTTATCTAAAGCAGTTGCTGATTATTTATTTTATGTTGAAAAAAATTTTAAATTATTATTAGAAATATCAAGTGAAGCTACAATAGTAAATAATTATAATGATTGGTGGTGGAAATATAATTTAGGTAAAGTATATTATAAATTAGGTTTATTAAGTGAATCTGAAAAACAACTTCAATCAGCAATGAAATTAAATACTACATATCCATATATACCACTTCAATTATGTCATGTATATACAAAAATGGATCAACCTGCAAAAGCGATTGAAATATTAACAAAAGCATCAAAAGATAATCCAGGAGAAGTTTACTTTAAAGTTTATCATGCTAGAATATGTGAATTATTAACACAATATGAACAATCAATAGCATTATATAAAGAAGTATTATTATTAGATAATTGTAATTTTGAAGCAATAGCTTGTATAGGAAGTAATCATTTTTATAATGATATGCCAGAAATATCATTAAAATTTTATAAAAGATTATTTGAATTAGGAATAAATTCAGCTGAAGTATGGAATAATTTAGGTTTATGTGCTTTTTACGCAAATCAATTTGATTTTTGTTTATCTTGTTTTGAAAGAGGTTTAATTTTAGCTGATGATGAAGTTGCAAGTAATATTTGGTATAATATAAGTCATGTTGCTATTTGTATTGGAGATTTATCACTTGCTTATCAAGCTTTAAAAATTTGTTTAGCTTTTTCTGGAGAAAATTATGAAGCTTTTAATAATATTGGTGTACTTGAAATTAAAAGAGGAAATAAAGAACAAGCTAAAAGTAATTTTTTAAGATCTTGTAATTATACTGAATTCTCTTTTGAACCTTATTATAATTATGCTAAGTTAAAATATGAAGATGATGATTATGAAGAAGCTTTTCAATTTGCTAAAAAAAGTTTAGAGATTTATCCTCAACATTTTGAAAGTAAAGAATTAGTTGAGAGGATTAATAAAGAGTATAATAAGTAAAAAAAATTTTATTGAAATTATTTTTATTTTTTTTATTTAATTTTTTTTAAAAAAAGTTTTTATTTTTGTGAAGAGAAAATATTATTTGTTAACTAATAAATAAGTAAAAGAATTATTTCTTATAAAATAATATAATACTAAAATTTTATTAGATAACTTAACTAAATAAAATTGTATAATCAAAAGATTTACATATCTGAAAAATACATTTTTGAAAATTTATAATGAATCAAAAAAATATAAGAAAGTTAAAAACTAATTTCCAAATTTAAAATGAAAAGAAATATAAATTTCATAATCCCCAATTAAAAAAAAGATAAAATACAATTAAAAAATCGATTTTAAAAATTTCAATTAAAAAACAAATCAAAAATGCAAAATTAAAAAAATTATAATTTATATTATCATAAAAAGTATTTATGTGAGAAATAAAAGTTGACTTTATATTAAAATGCAACAGTTTCAAGATAACAATTCAAACCCGCCAAATGAAGAAAATAAAGAAGATATTAATTTAAATGAAGAAGTTGAAAAAGGTGAAAAAATTGAAAAAGAAAAAAAAGAAGAAATTAAAGTGAAAAAAAATTCAATTAAAAGAAATCCATTTGAAAAAACAATAGATGATTCCATATCAATTCTTAATTCAATCATTTCGGAAGAAGTAAATAAATTTTATTTAATATTTTATTTATATAGAATCCATCAAAAGATTTAGTTATCAAATTAATTAATAGACTTGAAAAAGAAATAATGAAAAAAGAAGATTTTTTCAAGTTAATAAAAGTTTATGAAAAAATTAAAGAAGTAAGATCTTTCCGCCATAATATATTTAATTTTTTAGAAATGTGATAATTTTCCTTTAGATAATAATGATAATCAAATTAATAATAAAAAAAATTTTGAAGAGTATAAAAATGATTTAATTGAAATTAAAGGGAATATGCTTCAAAAAAAAAGAAAAGCTGAAGACAATTTAAATGATACTATTAATAAAGAAATAGTTAATTTAAATGAGGAAATTAAAAATAATACTATTAATAATAAAAATGATAATATTGAAGTTAAAATTGAAGAGAAGGATAAAGGAAAAAAAAATAAGAAAGATAAAAAGAAAAAGAAAGATGATAAAAAAGATAATGAAGATAATGAAAAAGATTCAATTAAAAAAGATGAACAAATTGATGAAAAAAATAATAATATTATAGAAGAAAATATTATAGAAAATTCAGATAAAAAAAATAATAATTCAGAAAAAAAAACTAAAGATAATAATTCAAATAATATTTTAAATTACTTTAAACCAAAAATAAAATCATCATTATCTTCAAATAATAATTTAAATAGAATGAGTTCAACATTTACATTTGGAAGAACTGAAAGTAATAATATAGAAATTGAAAATAATATAAATGAAGAAAATTTAAATAATAATTTATTAATTAATAAAAATCAAAATGACAACAAAGAAAATAATTCAAATCAATTATTCCCATTTGAAATAAAAAACAATTCCCTATCATTTAAAGAAGAATATTTAAGACCAGATATTCCAGAAAAAATAAAAAATTATTATTTATTATCATCAAATGATATAACAAAAGAAAATTATATTTTTCAATTACAAAATTATTTTTCAGAAATTAAAAAAACACAATATCAAAATCATAAACAAAAAACAAATACAATGAAAATAATATTTATTCATGATTCATTTATGCAAAATAAAAAATTTCCAGAAGTAAAAAGTTCAAAAATAAAAGGAAAAAATCCATTTTCAAAAGATGAATATTTAATTGATTATGATAAAGATAGTGAAGATGAATTTATGGAAGAAAATGCAGAAGATATTAAATCAAGTGATAAAGAAGAAGAAGATGAAGAAGAAGAAGAAGATGAAGGAAAAGAAGAAATAGATAAATTTATAGTACCAGATGGACATTTAAGTGAAGATGAAATAAGTGAAAAAGATATTTTAGAAGAAAGAAAAATGTTTGAAAATTCAAGAGGAAAAGTTGGAGGAATTAAAGATATTTTATCAATAAGAAATGATTATAAAAAACCTGTTATTATTGATTTTCAAAAAGAAATTAAGAATAATGATGATAAATATAAATTATTAATTAATAAATTATCTATTTCTATTTTTAAGAGTTATAATGTTAAAGATGATTTTAATAATAATATTGATGATGATAATAATATTGAAAATAATGATTTTCCTATTAAATTTGTTAATAAAACTAAAAAGAATTTAGGTTATAAGGATTCTATTAAAAATCATTTTGAAGATATTATTAGAGCAATTCATGGAAGTTTTGATACTAAAGAACAAGTTACTATTATGTTAAATGAAAAATATCCTGATTTATCTAAAAAAACTTTACATAATTTCTTTAGAGATAAATGTATTAAATATAAACATAATGTTAATCAAAAAAAATATTGGATTGTAAAACATGAAACATTAAATGAATTAAATTTATCTCAAAATGAAATTCAAAAAATATTAGATAAGAATTTTAATGAATTTGAAGAAAAAGAAAAAAAAAGATTAGAAGAAGTTGAATTAAATAGACAAAAAAATGGAATTGATAAAGTTGAAAAGAAAAATGATGAAAAAGAAAATGAAAATAGTAATATTAATACTTCAAAAAAAAAACAAAAAAAAAAGAAAATTATTATTAAAAAAGAAGTACAAGAAAATAAAAATGAAAATAAAAATGGGAATTTGATTGAATTAAAAGAAGAAAGTAATAATAAAAAAAATAGTCAAAGTAAAGAAAGTAGTGAAAAGAAAAAAAGAAAGAAAAATTCAAAAAAATTAGTTTTAAATAATATGTTAATAACTAATTTTAGTTTAATGTCACCTAATAAAGTTTTTAATAAAATAAATGAAAAAAAACCAGATAATGAAATAATTATAGAAATAAATAATAATGATAATATGGATATTGATATTGAAGAAGCTAAAAATTAAAATATTAATAAATAAAGGTTGATTTAAATAATTAATATTTTAGATTAAAAAATTATAATTTTCTAAATATTTATAATTAATAAAAAATAAATGTATAAACACATAAATTTAAAGAAAAAATTTTATAGTTCAAATGATATAAAACCAAAAAATATGTATATTCAACCTCGAATGATAAAATATGGACAAATAATTTATTCATTAAGAACAATATTTACAATATTACCAGATTCATTTGAAGAGTTAAAAAAATTTAATCATGGTTTCAATGTTTATTATCCAATTAACAGTAAATATATACCAAATAAATTTGATCTTCCAACTCCTAGTTTAAATGATATATTAATAAATAATTTAGAAGAAATTTCTTATCATGTTTGTAAAAAATTAGAATTAGATATTAATAATCATACATATAAATTTAATATTTTTAATCAAGATTTAAATTTAGTAACTTCAAATGAACAATTATCAATTCCAGATATTAAAAATAATATAATATATATTAAAGTATTAAATGCAGATATTGATGAAGAAAGAAAATATATTGATAGATGTGATAATCATAATGATCCAAAATCAAAATTTATTATTACAACATCTAAAATATTTAAAGAAGAAAATAAAGAATTATTATTTAATAATAAAGAAATACAAAGAAGATTTATAAATTCTTTAACTTCTGAAATTTTATCAAATGAAAAAAATATTACAACAAATTACTTAACAGAACAAACAGATGAAAAAAATAAAGAAATAGAAAATAAATTAAATCAAGATTATATATCAAGAAAAAATACAAAAAAATCATCAATAATATCAATGGAATCAGAAAATAAAATAGATTATGATATAAGTCAATTAATTTTAAATACTCATTCAAAATTAAATACAACAAATTCAATTTTAAATCTTCCAAAAATTCCATTATTACATCATAAAGTAAAAATATCAATTGAAGATAAAGATATAATAATTCCAAGAAATAAAATTCAAATTAAAGAATTAAAATTAATAAATGATTTGCAATCTCCTTTAGGAATTATTTCAATGGAAAATGATGAAAATGAATTAACAAATGATGATGAAGAAGATTATATTCAAGATAATTTAACTTTATTTTATGAAATTAATGATATTGTTAGTGATTTTATTATAAATAAAACTAATAAATTTATTACTGATAGTGAAGCTGGTTATTTTATTTTTTTGAAATTAAATTTTATTTTTATTAATGAAATGGCAAATTTTCCTATTATTCAATTAAAAAAACAATTTTTATTTTGTGCATTTTTAAGTAGAGTTTTACAAGAAACACAACTTCAATTTCATAAAGATTTTTATAGTTTATGTAAAAGTGAAAAAAATGAAAACTTTTCTTTTGTTTTGAAAATGAAAAATTTTAGAGAAATAATTAACGAATTTTATAAAGAATTTTTAATTATTACTAAAAATAAATTACAATTTATGAATATGATGAATAGTTATGATGAAACTATTTCTATTTCATATTTGTTTATTATTTTATTTATTCTTTTCCATAAAAAATTATCTTTTAATATTGATAAAGAAATTGTGTTTTTAATTTTAAAAAGTATTAAAATTCCTTTTGGAACTTCTTTAAACTTTCAAACTTTTTGTAATTATTTAATATTTTTAACTCGAAATAAATATATATCTTTTGATAAAAAGTTTTTATTTTTAAAAGAATTAGTTAATAATCTTTCAATTCATCCTAAAAGAGTTATTTTATCTCAGAAATTAGTTAAATCTTTTTTAATTAAAAAAAATGATTTGAAAGTAATAATTGATAATGATATTGTATCAATTAATTATCACAAAAATATACATTTAGTTCCAATTGTAGAAAAAATATATAATAAAATTATTAATTATTACACATAATATAACTTTATTTTTTTTAAATTTACACATTTATTTAATATATATTATTATGTTTTTTATTTATTTTCAAATAAATTTCAATGATTTGAAATATTTTTAAAATATTAAATGATATTTATAATATTATATTTTATTAAGCAATATTTATTAACATAAAAGCAATTTATTAATTAAAAATTAATTCATTTATTCATAGCCAATTTAATATGTTTAAAGAACTTCATTTTCAAAATTAAAAATAAGCAAATTTGAAAAATGCAAATAATTCCAATAACAAAATACTTTCTATTATCAACAAACTTACTTAACTCATTCCAAAAATTAACAACTAAAAATCCAGTAGAATGTAAAACCCCAACAAATAAAAAAATCCATTGAAACTTTTCAATAGGAATACACAAAATCATAACAGGAATATAAATAGTAAAAGAATAAGCATAAATACACAAAATTAAAATAAAAGAAGTATTACTTCCAAAAAAATACATACAAACATAAATAAGAATAGGAAGACAAAAACCAATACCATAAATAACATAAGCAGCAATAGGAATAAAAACTTGAAAATAATCTTCATTTGTTATTCCTTGTAAATACTTTGTCATTGAACCTGATGCAGCAATTACAAAAATTAATGTTGTATAAATCCAAAATGGTCCATATAAATCTGGTTTTGATTCTATTAAATTATAAAAATTACTATTTAATGGTATTATTGATGATATTAATCTTTCTTTTATTTCATCTGTTTCTATATCAAAGTATATTTGAAGAAATGAACATTTTAATTTTTCTATCCATGTTTCTGTTATATTTTCTCCTGTTATTTTTATTCTATTTTCTAAATTATCATTGTTATTATTATTATTGTTATTATTGTTGTTATTATTATTATCATCATTTTGACTTTCATTTTCTTCTTTTATAGTTTTTATTGCATTTAATAAATTATCATTTTTTTTTGGACCAAATGATGGAGAATAACCTGAAGTATTTTGGTATATTGGATATGGATTTTTTTGAGATTGTTTTCTACTATCTGAAGATTCACCAAATGTTGGAAAATCTCTTTCTGTATCTCTATTATAATTTTCTGGATCAGTAAACATTTTTTTTATCTTAATTATTAATTAATATTATATTAATTTTATAAAAACTTTTATATTTATATTTATAATTAAATTAAATATGTAATAATATCTAAAATTTCTATAAACAACTATATAAATTAAACATAAAAATTTTTTGAATATTTAAAAAAAATGAACAATCAATTTTCAAACGATATGAAAATACCACAAAATATATTAGAACCAAGGAAAGATACAAAAACAGGTTCAGGAATGGAAGAATTAGTAAAATATATTTTTAATATTTTTATTAGGGATTTGGAAATGAAAATGGTGAACCAAATGATTATCTTAGTTCATATAATTATTATATATATTATAATTCAATGAAACCAAAAAATGAAAATTTACCAAAACCAACCTTTAAATTACAACAAGATTTTGATTTTATGAATCAAGGAGCAAATCCTTCTGATATTAATAATACAAATAATTTAACCGAAATGATGAATAATCTTTCATTGGAACAAATGAATAATGAAAATCAAAACTTTTCTCCTTTTAATTTATATAATAATGATATTGGGAATAATAACAATAATAATAATAATCAAATGATGAATATGAATAATTGGGATGATGGAAGTAATGATTTTATGAATCAATTTAATAAACAAAATATGATTACTAATAATAATAATAATAAAAAAAATAATAAAAAATCTTCAAAGAAACAAAATAATAATAATATGGGAATGCAAATGAATAATATGAATAATTTGACTGGAAATTATGGTAATATGAATAATCCAATGGGTAATTTTAATAATTTTAATCCTAATCAAATGAATATAATGAATAATGATTTTAATCAAAATTCATTAATGAATCAAAATATGTTTGATCCTATATTTGGAAATAATAATTCAATGAATTTTAATAATCCAAATAATATGAATAATATATTTAATAATTATTATGGAAATAATTCAATGGATGCATTTAAAGGAATGGGAAATTTCCCAAATATAAATAACATGACTAATATTGGTAATATGAATAATTTAAGTAATATGAATAATTTGAATAATATTGGTAATATGAATATGGGAATGAATATGAACAATTATAATATGAATAGAATGGGATTTAATATGTTGGGAATGGATCAAATGAATATGGGAATGAATATGAATAATTTATTAAATAATAAATCAATGAATACAAAATCAAAAACAAAATCATCAAAAAAAAAACAAAGTAACAAAAATATTAATCAAAATATGATGATGAATAATATTTTTAACATTGGTGATAATAACATGAGAAATGAATTAAATTTTGGATTAATAAATACAAAAAAAGATCAAATAGAAGAACCATCAATAGAAGAAATAATAGAAAAAGCAGTAGAATACAGTAAAGAACATTCAGGAAGTAGATTAATTCAAAAAAAATATGAAGAATGTTCCCAAGAAGAAAGAGATAAAATATTTAATAAATTACAACCAGAAATATTATTATTATCAAAAGATGTTTTTGGTAATTATGCAGTTCAAAAAATATTAGATTTCAAAGACGAAGAAAAAAATAATATAATATTTAATTCTTTAAAAGGAAAATTTTACGAATTATCACTTCATATGTATGGATGTAGAGTAATACAAAAAATAATTGATGTAATAGATAATGATAATATTAGTGAAATTGTTTCAGAAATAAATAATTATTATATAAAATGTATTGAAGATCAAAATGGAAATCATGTTATTCAAAAATTAATAGAAAAATTAAAACCAGAAGAACAAACAGAATTAGTTAATGTTGTTTTATCACATGTTTATGAATTATGTATTCATCAATATGGTTGTAGAGTCATTCAAAAAATATTTGATTATTGTAATGAAGATGAAAAAAATAAAATGTTAGCAGAAATAAATAAATCAATTAATGAATTATGTCATGATCAATATGGAAATTATGTAATTCAACATGTTTTAGAAAAGAGAAGTGGAGAAAAATGTAATGAAATATATCAAGCTTTAAAAGGAAAAATATTTGATATGTCTATTCATAAATTTGCTTCTAATGTTGTTGAAAGATGTCTTCATTATGGTACTCAAGAACAAAAAGATGGTATTATTGATGAAGTTATTGCTATTGATGATTCTGTTCATAATTCACTTTTAGGTTTAGTTAAAGATAAATTTGGAAATTATGTTGTTCAGAAAATTATTGAATATAGTGATCAAGAAAAAAAAGAACTTATTATTAAAAGAATTATTAATTCTCAAGCTTTGAAAAAAAGAGATGGATTTAGTAAACATGTTATTAATTTTATTGAAAAAATTGGGTTTAATGCTATTACTGGACAAGCTAAAAATAATAATAATAATAATATGAATATTAATAATATGAATAATATTAATAATGTTAATAATATTAATAACCAATTTAATTCCATTCCTATTTTAGGTAATAGTATGAATTTTATACAAAGAGATCCTAATGAACAACAATAAGTTTTTTAAGTATAAATAACAATTATTTATATCATATGTCTCTTGTTTTATAATTATATAAAACTTTATTTTAAAATACAATTTTAAATAGGAATTATTCGTTTATAAAAAATTATTATTCAAGAATTGAATTAAAATTTTTTTTTATTAATATAATATATATTTTAAATATAATTTATAATATTTATAAAAAATGGGTAGAAAAAAAAATAATAGAGATAAATTATTTCAAACATATCAAGAATTATGTGATAAATGGTCAGAAGATAAAATTAATGTAGATAATAATGTAAAATATCTTCCATTTAATTATTGCAGTATATCATTAACTCCTTTTAATGATGCAGTTTGTGATGAAAAAGGAAATATTTTTGAAAATAAATATATTATTCCTTATATTGCTAAATTTCATAAAAATCCAATTTCAGGAAATAATATGACAGTTAAAGATTTAATTCATTTAAATATTAAAAGAGGAAATAATGGAGATTTATTATGTCCTATTTCTTTAAAGGAATTAAATTATAATATGAAAATTATTGCTATTAAAGAAACCGGAAATGTTTATTCATATGATGTTTATAAAAAATTAAATAAAGATATTAGTAATTATAAAGATCTTTTGACTGATATTCCTTTTAAAAAAGAAAATGTTATTTTATTAAATGATCCGAATAATAAAAAATTAATTCAATCATTTAATTATATTAAACATAAAGATGAAGTAATATTTATGACTAAATTAGTGAATGAAACAGAAGATCATGAAAAAGTTAAAGAAATAAATTTACCTTCAAATTATGAAGAAATTATTGAAAATTATGAAAAAGATAATTCAAAAGATAAACAAAGAAGATTAGAAGTAATTGATATAATAAATAATAAAGAAAGTATTTCATTTGTAGATTCATTAAATAAACAAGTAAAAGAAGAATATGGAAATTATTTAAAAATAGAAAAAGAAATAGAAGAATTATTATATGAAAATAAATTACCAATGAATGAAATAAAATCAAAAATAAATATATCATCAAATTGTTTTTTATATCATTTAAAACAAAATGAAAATTGGAAAAAATATTTTCACAATAATAAAAGCAGAATATTATCAAATGGAAAAATGGCATTATCATTAACATCAACTCAAATGGAATTAAATACAATATCATCTCAATTAATACCAAATGATGATGAATTAAGAACAATATATTATAATATAGTTAAAAGTTTACAAAAAAAAGCATTTGTAAAATTAAGTACAAATTTAGGTGATTTAAATTTAGAAATTTTTTGTAATTATGCACCAATGGCATCTGAAAATTTTATTGAATTATGTTCTAAAGGTTTATATAATAATAATAAATTTCATAGATTAATTAGAAATTTTATTATTCAAGGAGGAGATATTAAAGAAAATAATATTTTTGGTCATAATTTCAAAGATGAATTTAATAATAAATATTCACATAATCAAAAAGGAATTTTAAGTATGGCAAATTCAGGTTCTAATACAAATAATACACAATTTTTTTTTACTTTAGAAAATAATAAAGGAAATCATTTAGATAATAAACATACAATTTTTGGAAGAGTTGTAGGAGGAATACAAACTTTAGATTTAATTAATCATGTTAAAGTAAATAAATTTACTAATGATGTTCCTTTAACTGATATTATTATTATTAATACTGAAGTTTATAATAATCCTTTTAGAGAAAGTATTAGAGATATTTTATGGAAAGAAATTAAAGAAAAATTTGGTATTTTGAAAAATAATAATGAAGATAAAAATGAAAAATTTGAAAAATATTTTAAAAAATTAATTAAAGACGAAAAAGATACTAATTCTGTTGGAAAATATTTAAATAAAAAAAGATTAATTGATAAAAATGATGATGATTATCAAAAAAAATTACAAAAGTTTAAAGAATCAGAAGGAATTTATTTACATGATAATAAAATAAATATTAAAAGAGATGCTTTTGAAAATTGGTAACAAAAATTATATTATATTATTTATATAAGATTAAATTGTTTAAACAATATTTATTAAATATAAAAATTATAATTTTATTTATCTTATTTAAAATTATATTTTTAGGTTCCTTATTTTTAATCATATAATATAATATACCTTAATAATATAATAATATCTAAAGATCAATCACAAATAATTACAATTGAAAAAAAAATTATTTTTTTTTCTTAAATTAGATATTAGATTCTTTCGATAAAAATATTCTATTTTGTGGAAAAGAATATTTAGATTTCCTTTGATAATGTTGAATTTTTTTTTTTGGATTACAATCTTCTAAACTATTTAACATATTATTATTAATTTTATTATGTTTTAAAATAATATCACTCATTAATCCTATAACATAATATTCTGTAATTAATTTTTCTTCAGATAAAACTTTCATTCTAACAGTCAACAACTTTTTAATATTATTATTAGGTTTACAACTCAATGAATTACAAGTAACATCAAAACAACTAAAACTCTTAATTTTACCTGATTTTTTCTTATAAAAAATATTATCTTTCAAATTAATTTTAGAAAGATTAGTTTCATTAATAAAATTATTCATTTGAATACTAGGAGTCCTTACTTTATTAGAAATAATAGGAGTAATAGTAGGAGTACCTAAAATTCCAGTTAAATTAGTTGAAGTAATTCCTTTTGTACTTGTTTTATTTCCAAATTTTTCTGTTTTTTTTGAAATATCAATTCTTAAATCATTAATTAATGTAAATTCATGAATAAGATAATTTAAAAAATAACCAATAATCATAATTAATTTACTAACACCACTTATACTAGCAGAAACTTCTTGAATTTTTTGATATGTTCTATCATAAACTCCTGCTTGATTTTCCATCCAAAAATATACTACTCCATATATTCCAGTATTAACTTCTTCAATTGTAAATTTTTCATTTACATCTAAAGCAAAAGAATTTAAATCTGATTCTTCATTAAATAACATACCAGCATGTGTTGCAATTATAACTGGTTTAAAATTTAAATTATTAATTGTATATGATTCTAAAATCATTTGATTTCTTATTTTATTATAAAATCTAGTTAAAGGATAATGATAATTAGTAACATCAGCATATTGATCAATAAAATAAATAGCAAAACTAAATGATTTAAGTGCAAAATTATCACTTTCTTTATTGGAATAACAATTTACATTTTCTTCATCTGAATAATTTTGACATCTCATTAAAAAAATTCCATAAGTATTTGAATTAGGATTTGAATTTCCATGAGCAAGAATAGGATATTTAAAATTAATATCATTTTTTTCAATAATAGTTTTAGTAGAAACATCATAATATTTTTGAATACACATTCCTTGTTCAAAAGAAGTTTTATAAACATCTAAATAATCTTTTAAATTATCAATATCTGATTTAGAACAAGGACCATAAATCCAATGATTATATAAACTCATATTTGAATTTTCTTTAATAACATCTGCATTTTCTTCAACTCCATAAATTGAAAATGCTCTACTATCATATTTAATATTATTTTCTTCACCAGTTGCAATAAAATGAAAAATTCCTGATGAATTTAAAGGAAAAAAACCAACATCTGATATGTATTTGTTATAGAAATATGATGTTGGGTTTAATTTTAATATAAAATCTAATGAAAATATTACACTTAAGATTGTTATTGTCAAATAAGATATTATTGTTAAGAAACCTGATATATTTGAAGCATGTCTGTCACCGTTTTTGTAATATAATGTTATTGGAGGAGATAGGTTATCACATGATTTTAGCATCTTTTTGATTTTTTTCATTTTTGTTTTTATTATATTTTAAGAGTTGTTTTTATTTTTATTATTATTTTTAATATATTTTTTTGTAAATTTATTTTTAAATCTTTTATTTAATATTTAATGAAAAATAAGGTATATATAAACACATTATCTTTATATATTTTAATTCTTTAATTTTTTTAATTCCATATTTATAAGTTATAAAACAATTAATTTCCAAACCAAGCAATTAATATTCAATATATAATTTATAATTATCAATTTTATAATACGAATATAATAATATTGAAATATTTATTATTATTAAATTATAAATACATTTTTTATAAAAAATTTTTAAATTGTTTTTCATTTAATAAAATTTCATCAATTAATTTTGAAGTCAGAGGTTTTGAATAAAATCCATCTGCTTTACATTGAGAGATATTTACACTTTCACTACTTAACATAAATATTTTAACACTATTTAATTCAACACTATTTTTAATTATTGAACAAGTTAGTGTTCCATCAATAAATGGCATATTTTTATCAATAAATATTAAATTGATGGATTTATCTTTTAAGAAATGTTTATATACAATATATAAACATTCAATACCATTTTGAGAAAGCATTATTTCTGGAGTTTGAATTTTTGGTTTTGATTTAAAATATTTAATTAATGTATTTCTTGTTGATAATGCAGTTAATCTATCATCATCACATATTAGAATTTTTAAATTTTTTTGATTAAACATTTCTTTACTTTTACTATTTTTAAAATCATGGGAGATTGTATATGATCTATTATTATTTTGTAATTTAAAATTTAAATAATTTTTATTTATTGTAAATCTATGATTAAAAAGTAAAGAACTATTCTTTTTTTTTACTGCTATAATCATTGGTTTTTTACTTCTTTCAAAAATACTACTAGTATTAAATTTATTTTTTTTTCTACTCATACTTTTTATAATATTATAATTTATAGTTTTAAAAGGATCATTTTTATTATCATTAACAACATTATTATTATTTGGTTCTTCATTAATATTTAAATTATAAATAATATTACTTTCAATAAATGGAATAGAATCTTTATTTCCTAAATTAATTTCTGTAATTAATTTCTTTAAATTATCACTAAAAATAAAAGTCGGATCAATAATATTATAATCATCTAATTCAAACCAAAATTTTGAGCCAACACCTTTTTGTGATTCATATTTTAATTCTGAACCACAAAAATGTAATATTTCATTTGTTATATATAATCCTAATCCAGAACCATTTTTATTTAAATATTGATTATTTTTTACCATTTGAAATGGAGAATTCATATCATTTAATTCATTTTTATTAAAACCAACTCCAGTATCTGAAATAGTTATTTTTATTTTATTGTTTAATTTTTCTGCTGATAATTTAATATATCCTTTTATTGTAAATTTATATGAATTTGATAATAAATTAATTATAACTTGTTTAAATTTAACTTGACCAATTGAATTTATTTTCTTATGATATGGTATTTGAAAAGATTTTTCTATTTTAATATTTTTTTTTTCAAATGAACATCTAGATTCAAACATTTGAGCACAAAAATTTAAAGCTTCAATTGCATCAAATTCTTCAGTTTTTTCATTAGATAAATTTAATTTATTTAAATGTTCTTCTTTACTTAGTCTATTTATATCAAATATAAAATTCATTCCAAAATCACATAATGATTTTAAAAAGTTTTTACTTTTTTCAGGAGTTAAATGATTATATGTTTCATTATATTCATTATCATTATAATCATTATTTGAATTTATTGTTATTTGACTATTTTCTATGAAACTTATTATTGATAATAAAATATTTTTTATTTCATGAGCACATTTTGCAAGATATAAACTTTTTATTTTATATTCTTGTATTATATTATCTTTTTTTATTATTGGAATGTTTTTCTCAGTATTTAGATTTGACATTTATATAATTAAATTATAAAAATTATTTTTTTTTAATTGAAAAATTGTAAAAATCATTATTATATAAATTTATAATTATAAAAAAAGAAAAAAAAAGTTTAACTTAATTCATTATTATTATTATTATTATTATTATTGAATAATATTTTTATTAAAACTATATATATTAAAAATATCTAAATTATATTATCTTATTTAATTTTATAAATGTACAATAAATATATTCAATCTACAAAATTCATTTGAAAAAAAATTCATTCTAAAAATAAAAAATATGTGATATTCACTCTTATAAAATATTTTATAAAATATAAATTAAATAATAAAAATGTCTACAACAGAACATGTTCCAAAAATATCTGATTTAACATCAGCAACTGGTGATTTTTCAGAAAGAAAAATGCATAAAACTTCATCAATAGCAGTTGATAATTCTAATATTAGAACAGAAACAAATCCATTAATAATAGAAGAAAAAGATAGAAAAATAAGAAAAGATCTTTATGGAAATGAAATTAAAAAAGGTGGAAAATATAAAATAACTTTTATTGATGATCCAATTATTACTAAAATACCAAAAGATGAAAATAATGAAAAGAATTCTAAAAAACAAGATGCAAAAGTAGCAGAAGTTATTAATGTTGAAAGTTATAAAATATACAATAAATTAGTAATGATATTTGATAGAGAAATTGTTCCATGTGATGAAAGAATTGGATGTGATTCGTGTAATATTTATTAAAATAAACTTAATTAATATATTTTTTATGGAACGTATCAATTAGGTTGTTTAACTAAACAATGTATTTTATACTTTTAAAAATTATATATAAATTAATTTTATAATATGGTAAAAAATAAAAAAGATTTTTTTTAATTGAATACTATTTATTAGTAAAATTGATTTTTTAATTAAATATTATATATAGAACAATTAATTTTATAATAATTATGCAGGTTATAATGAAAGTTAACTTTTTATTTAGTTTTACAATAAATTCTGTTGGTCCATAATAAAATACAAAACTGAATATGATTATTATATATCCTAATGAAAATAAAATAATATATTGTATAATGTTCCTTTTTAATTTTGGAAATAATATAAATGAAATTAATAATATTCCAATACCAGCAAAGAAAAATAAGAAAAAATTGTAATAATTTTTTTTAATTTTGTAGCATTTTAATATATTTTTAAAATCAGTTTTTTTATTATTCCTTTCAATATATGAAAAATTGTTATTTTTTTTTTCATTAAAATTAATGAAATATTCATTCATATTATTTTGTAAATAAAAAAATTAATAGCAACAATTAATTAAATTAAAAATATATATATTAATAAATAACTAATAAGAATCAAAAAAAAGTACACTTATTTACAATAATATATTTTCTACAATTTTTTCTAATTCAATAAAATCACATCTTAATTTTTCATCAATTTCAAGCATCAAACAAATAATTTCAATAATTTTCTTAGTATATTTTTTTCTTAAATATTTTTCAACAACATCTCTTATTAATAAATTATTATTTAATTCCCTAATTTTATATAAGGATTCAAATCCTAAACTAGCAACAAATAAACAACATAATCCAAAACTAAAAACATCACTTTTAAAAGAATTATGATTAACATATTTTAAAAATTTTTTACTCCTTAATGAATTAAATAAAATAGGTGACATATATAATTCAGTTCCTCTTAAAGTTTGTTGATTAGTATAACAATTATTATTAAAAAATTCTTTTGCTTCACCAAAATCTGCTAATTTATATTCATTATTCTTATTAAAAAATAAAATATTTTGAGGTTTAATATCTCTATGAGATATATTCATTTTTTGTAAATATGAAAAAGTTCTTATTAAATCTTTTATTATTTTAATTAATTCATGTTCATTATAATAATTTTGCTTTTTTTTTCTTTTAAATACTTCTTTTTCCCAATCTGAAGATGCTAAATCCATTAAAACATATAACACATATGTAGTTGAGTCTAATTTTTTTGCTTGAATTCCATATATATCAATTAAATTTAAATTATTTTCATATTTATTTATTTCTAATAATATTTGATATTCTTGTTGTAAATTTTTTAAATCATTTTCAGTAACTGCTATTATCTTTTTTAATGCATATAATTTATGATCTTTTGATTCTGCTAAAAATATTTTTCCAAAAGACCCTTCTCCAATTTGAGATTTTATAATATAATTATCAACATTAAAGTTTTTTATTATTTTATTATCTTGTTCTGAATTTAATTTTATTTTTTTATATTCATCATTTGAAATTGTTGATTTATTTGAATTATCAGAATCATTTGTTGAAAAAGAATTTTTTTTCTTTTTAGTATAATCATTTTTATTAAAATTTAATTTACTATTATTATCTAATTCTTTATTATCAAATTCAATATCTTTATTTATTTTTCTCATAAAACTTCCATCAACATTTGAAAATCTTCTTCCTAAAACTTCTCTTTTAATTTCATTATTATTAATAGGACTTTTTGACATATTTTTTCTTATATTAATATTAGGAATTTTTTTAATAATTTTTTTACTAGCAATAATTTGATTAATTACATTATAATTTGTATTTTCAGGTCTTTCAAATTTTTTAATATTATATTCACTTAATTTTCCTCTAAATTTAATTTCATTATCTTTTGTTGGTTCAGTATTTAAATAATTTTCATTTGAATTTACTTTAAAACTTTTTTGACATAAAGGACAAGTCCAAATATAATTTTTATATAAACTAATTGAATCACATTTTGAACAAACTATTATTTTTTGATTATTCATTTCTCCTATATAAATATCTCCTTTACATGATTTTTTGTGATAAAATTTCAAGTTTTTTAAATCAATATCACACCCACAATTTAATTTTTCTGGTTTTGCTTTTATTTTATTTATTAAAGTATCTTTAATACAAATTTTCATATTTTTAAATTCTAAATTATTATATTCTTTTGCATCAGAGTTAAATTCTTTATTACATATTAAACAATTCCATTTAATTGATTTTGGATCATTTGAATATTTACATTTTGTACAAATAATTTTATTTTTATCTTTATCATAATATAAATTTTGATTACATTTTTCACATTTCATTATATCATTAATTATAACATTACAATGATAATTTTTCCATGTTGCAAATTGTAATGAATAATTATTATCTTTATCAGTTAATATTTTAGAATAAAAATCAATATTTTTTGAATTACAATGAAATTTAATTAAATTACTTTTATAAACCATTTCACATTTAATACAAATTAAAAAAATATCATTTGATTCTTGTGAAATATTATCATTATTATAATTATTCATTTTATATTTAAAAGTATAAAATATTTCTCCACATGAATGAATATAAAAATTATTTTTTTTATCATGATTACAATGATTTAATATTCTACCATTAAAAATATTTGGATTTTGATTTGGATCTTTTAATCTTTTTTGTATTAATTTAATTGCCATTGATGCTAATTTATATTCTTTTGCATAAATTTGTTCGGAGAAATAATCTTCTACTTTAAATCTAATCTTTTCTGGAATGTCGTTAAATTGTTTTTTTAAAGTTAATTCAACTCTTTTAATAATATTTTTTATAAATTCTCTTGGTGTTTGAATATATATATTTTGAAAGATATCATTATATTCTATTAAATATAAATTTAATAATAATTGTTCTTCTTGTGATAAAAACTTTGTACTATTTGATCTTTTTGGTTTCATTTATATTTTTTTATTATCACATTATTTTATTTTATTTTTATTTAATTATTTTTATATTTTGATAACTTTGGTTTTAATTATTATTTCAATTTTAATTATTATATGTAAAAAATGTGTAAGAAGATAATTTAATATTATTGGAATTAAATTAAACATATTATCTTTTATAAAAGAAGAATTTTCATTAATAAAAACTTTTTCATGAATAAATTACAACATTTTCTATTTTTTATATTCTAATGATTTTTTTTATTATTTTATGTTTTGCTAAATATTTTTTTACTTGATGATTAATTTATTAATTTAGTTTATGGATGAAAAATTTTTAGAAAAAGATATAATATCTACATCATTAACATCTATTCCAAATGATAATTCAAATAACTCTTTTGACTTTAATATTTTACAATCACCATTAAAAGAACATTTCTCAACAAATGGTTCTCTTTTAATAATATTTACAAATCCATTTTCAGGATCTCAAGAAGGGTATTCAATATTAAATTTATGTCAAAAATATAGAATTAAATCAATAGAAGATTATAACATAATATCTTTTCAAAATAAAAAAGAAAAAGAATCAATAATAGAATCATTTGAAAATGATTTACAATTATCTTTTTATAAAGCACCATTTAATGAATCATCAACATTTTCAATAATAGTATTTAATATAATAAATAAAAAAGATTTTAAAAAAGGTCAAAATTTCATAAATGAATATTTATCATATTACAAAGATAATAAAATAAAAATCATAATAGGAGGAGGTGATGGAACAACATTAAGATTAATAGATGATTTATATAAAAGTAATATTGATTTAAATAGATGTATATTTGGTTTAATTCCTTTAGGAACTGGTAATGATTTAAGTAATGCAACTGGTTTTGGAAATACAGTTCAAATTGGAAATAATATTAAACATTTTCATAGAATTTTATATACTTATTATATTGGAGAAGAATGTAAAATTGATGTATGGGAAGTTATAGTTAAAATTAAACCTGAAGGTAGTATAAATGATATTATATCAAATAATGAAAGTGTTAAAATGGATAATGAAAATAAGAAAGTACTTTTATTTAAAAAATCATTTATTAATTATATGTCTATTGGTTTTGATGCTAAAATTGGATTTAATTTTGAAAGAAATAGAAGTACAAGTAGATGTATTAATAAATGTGTTTATTGTTGGGAAGCTTTTAAAAGATATATATGTTGTAAAAATGATATATATTTAAATCAAGTTTTAGAAGGTTTTTATGTTGTTGATGATATTGATAATAAATATGATACTAATAATTATAATATAAATAATGATAGTAATTTTATATTAAATAGTAGTATTGATGTTTTAGAACAATCTAATAAAAAAGCAATTTTTGGTGTTTTAGATAAAAATGAAATTTTAGATAAACAAATAAAAGAAGTTGTATTAAAAGATAATCCAGTTGATATGATTTGTCAAAATATAAATTTTTATATGGGAGGTACTAGAAATATATGGAGTAATTCATCACATATTGCAATTAAAATAATTGATTTAGAAGGTGATGATTATAAAAAATATAAAAATGAAATATTAAATCAATATAATTCAGAACAAAAATATGATGATAAAATAATTGAATTTTTTACTTATGGAAGTGGATTAAAATTAGCAATGGAAAGATTTACAAGTGGATTTGCTCAAAAATTATATCAAGGAAAAGGTCCTTTTATTTTAAAATTTAAATCAGAACCTAATGATGAAGAAACTGAATATTTAAATAAAGTTTATTTAAATGTTGATGGAGAATTTTATCATTTAAAACAACCTGAAAGTTTAATTATTAGATTAAATAATAAAATTTGTAATGGACAAATTAACTTTTTAAAAAATACTCATGGATTATAATAATTAATATAAAAGATTTTTTATATTATATTTTTATTTTAATTAATTAATTTTTCATTTATAATTATAGATTTATATTCAATAATTCGTTTAAAAAATAGTTTCTTTAAACTCATTAACAAATACTAATATTTTATTAAATTACTTTTTCTCATCATCAAATATATCTTCTAAATTATCTATTTTTCTCTTTTTTTCTAAAAAGATATCTTTCTCATCATAGTAATCATCATCATTTTCAATTGATAATATACTTGGTTCTAAATAATTTAATTCAAAATTATCTATTTGTTTACTTATAAAAATTGAAAGTTTATCATTTTTAGGATTATCTTTTTCTAAATATGCTTTATTTAAATTTACAAAATATTTTTTATTTTCTTCATTCATAAAAAGATCTTTACCTAAATTATAAAAATGTTCTAATAATAAACCATCTTTAATAAATCTAGCAGAATCAAATAATTCACAAACTGCAGAAAATATTAAATTTTCTTTTTTTTTATTTATATTAAATATATCTTCTAATTTTTTAAAAATCTCAATATTAAAAAAAGTACTAATAAAATACCAATCACAAAAAATTAATATACCTTTAATAAATTTAATTACATGTAAATCTAATATTTTTGAATTTTCATTTAAAATCTTTAATACATGTCCACAAACATCATTTTGATTTAACCAATATTGTAAATTAGTAGAATATTTATATAAAACATGACAAAGAATTTCAATTACTAATTGTTTATTTGAAACTATTTCATTTTTAAATTTTTGATTAATAGGAATATCTAAATAATTAACAAAAATTAAAAGAGCATTATCAAATATCATATCATCTAAAATATTTTTTTTGTCTTGAATATCATTTTCAATTAATGTTTTTACAATTTGACTTATTTCATATTTAATTCCAAAATTTTCATTACATAACATTAATTTACATAATTCAATTAATAAAGTAGATTTATTTTTTTCAATATATTCTTTAATTAAATTTGGAACTGATGAAAGTATAAAAATTATTATTTCAATAACAGAAATTTTGATAACTTCCATATTAGTTGCATCATCATTTTTTGTATATTCATCAAGCGAATCAATTGAATAATGTCTTTTTGTTTGAATTGCATCGATATATTTTTGATAAGGTGAATTTTGAGGAATTTCTAAAATTATTTTTTCTAATATTGAAAGTAAACCACATTCATTTAAAGTTTCATAAAAAGTTATTTTATTTTGCATTAAATTTCTAGTACATTCCATTAATTCTACTAAAAATAAACATGCATTTTTTTTAGTAATCAAATCATTTGAATTCATTAATGATAAAATTTTATTTAAATTATCTAAATCATATAAGAAATATTTTACTATTTTATTATTATTTAATTGAATCATTAAATTAATTACTTTTAAAGTATTTTCTTCAATAAATCTTCCTATTGCAGTATCTCTTAAATATGATAATCTATGATTCATATGAATTTTATCTAAAATATCTTTATCTTTAATATTTAAAATATTTTTAAATTTAACAATTTCTTTAAAGTATTTCCTATGAGGAATTACTTTTTGTGTTTCAAAATCAAATTCAAATGCTCCAAATGTAATTAAATAATGATCATCATTTAATAATATTTCCATTAATTCTCTATCAGCTAATAAAATTAAATTTTTAAATATTAAAAAAATTAAAGATAAATTTTCAATTTGTTGATCTATACCAATATTATTTACATTATTTTCATTATTCTTATCTATATTATCATTAATTATACTTTCACAATTTGTATTTAAAGAATAATTCGATACAACACTTTTAATTTTTTCCAATTTTTTTTCTTCTTCTTCTAATAAAATACCTAATTCATTAATAAAATCATAATTTTCATTATAATTTTTAATATGTTCTTCTAACTTTAAAAATCTTTGTGGATCCATATCCTAAAAATAATAAAAAAATACACAATTAAAAATAAATAAAACTTACAGGTCTAATTTCATGTGCAATATAAGATAAATTTTGTAAAGAAACATCATATAATGCATCAAAAGGATCATAAAAGAGAAATTGTTCAGAATCAGAATCTTTTCTTTGTATTAAGCATAATTTTTTCCATATTTCTTTAATATCTTCTCTTCTTTGAAAACTAATTGCAATATTATCTTCTATTAAATTATTATTTGTTTTCCATGTTAAAATTGTTCCTCTTTGAATATGAAATTCAATATTATCATTAATTAATATATTAAATAATTCTATATTTGAATTTTCTTTTATCATTATTAGTCTTGGCGCCTCTATTATATTATTATTGATTATATTTTTTTCATATGAAAAGTATGTAAATCCTGTACCATTATCATCCCATTGGTTTTGTTGGTTTAATTTATATAATTTTACATGCCAATTTAATGGTGGAATATTTAAGTCTATTTCTTCTTCTTCATTTATATTTGGATCTTGAGTATTTTCGTATAATGAATTTCTATTGTTTTCGTTCTCATTGGTTGACATTTAATTTATATTTAATAATTAATAAAATTTTAAAGTAAAATTTTAATTAATTATTTTATTATTAACAATGATAATTATTAATTTTATTCTTAAAATGATAATATTTAATAAAAAAATAACATTATATATTTAATAATTTAAAAATTGTTTTAAATTATTAAAAAATTGAATAAAGAAAATTAAAATTTTTTAAAACATTATTATTTTTGTTAATTTATTTTTCCTAAAGTCAAATTTGTTAAATAATAATTTCTAATCTTAAAATTATTTCTTTTTTTATTATTAATTTATTTTATTTATATATACTCTATTATATCTTTTTCAATATTTCACATTTAAATATATTTTGATATTTTTTTCTATATCAAAAATATTTAAAAAAGTAAAATATTTTAATCAAAATATTAACATTATTTATATATATAAATATCAATTAAACCACAAATAATTTAACAATATTTTTAATAGATAAAACAAGTTTCACAACTACAAATATTATTTTTATCAATATCTTTCTTTTTTTTACAACTATTATCAGTATTTTCAACCAAAATTACCTCTGCAATTTTTTCATTTGAAATTTGGTCAATAAAACTAACTTTATAATTTTTAGTTCCTTTTTTACTTATTTCATTACCAAAAGCATCTGTTCTAATATTAGGAAAGTTATCTTTTGAATTTTTAAATTCAGAAGAAAAAATAGAAGGTCTAGATCTTCTTTGAACATTAGAATTTTTAGTACTTATATCATATGAAGTTGAAAATTTTGAACTTCTTCTTCTTTCATTTTCTTTTTCTTCTTCTTTTAAAACTAATGGTCTTGAATTTCTATTAGTTAATTGAGGGTCTAATTTGAATGTAACATTTTTTGAAGACATTTTTCGAGATTAGAAATTTAATTTTATTATTTTTTAAAGTGTTTTTGTTTTGAAAAAAAAATTCTAATAATTGATTATACATTATTAGAATTATTATATTATTTTTTGTTTTTTTTAAGTATTTTTACTTTTTAATACAATAATATAAAAATCAAAATGTAAAAAATCATTTTTATAAAAAACAAAAATTTCAAAATTAAAATTAAATTTTATTTTATCAAATTTTAAATATATTAATAATTTAAAAAATATTTTATTAATAATTATTAATTTCAATGTCATACATTAATGGGAATAATACTAAAAATAAATTAAAATCTAAAGATAAAAACTCATTTTTAAATACTAATTACAAACTTAAAAATCATCAATCAAAATTTAATTCTATTGGAAAACTAATAAGTATGAATTATCCAATTTCATTAAATGATAAAACTAAAAAGGCTTTCTCTAAAAATAAAAATAATATAAAAAAAGAAAATAATGAAATGCAAAATAATAATGATATGAATGAAAAAATGACAAATATGAATATTATTAATTCAAATATAATCCAAGGATATAGCAGTAAAAGTGAAAATGATTTATATTCAAATTTATCTGAAAAAGACTTGTATGGAACAATTCAAAATTTTAGTAAGCGTTCAACTCCTAAAAAAGTTGTCAATAATATGAAAAAAGTTGATGTAATTTTTAAAGGTGAGGAAAATCAAAATCAATTATCTTCTTTACATAATGGAGAAGCCGTATATAAGAACTATTTTTCTAATAATCAATTGCAAAATACTAATTATAAATCATCTAATAAATTTACAAATCAAACACATGGAGTTTTTTTTTCAAGATCATCTGAAAAATATAAGAAAGCAAATAAAAGAAATAATATACAAGATAACAAATCAAATGATTCTTTTTCAAATAAAAAAAAATATAAGGAGAACAAATTAATAAATTCATCTGATTTTCAAAAAAAAATATTGTTAGAAGATGATAATAAAAAGAAAACAATTAATGTATTAAATTCACAAGAATTTAATAATCATATTAATAATGAATTTACAAATAATTATTATGTTTCACGTTGTGGTTCATATACATTAAGTGGAACTGATGCATTTGGTCATCCAAAAACAAATCAAGATTCTTATATAACTAAAGAAGAGGAATCTGGACTAAATAATAAAGAATATACAATAGGTGTTTTTGATGGTCATGGATTGCAAGGGCATTTAGTATCTGAAGGTATAAAAAATTATATAATGAATTGTTCAAATGAACACTATTCTTCAAAGCAAAAAATTATATCTATGTTTAGTTCTTTATCTAAATCAATAGAAACTTCAAAAAATTTTGATGTTTTTTGTAGTGGAAGTACAGCAGTTGTTGTCCATATAACAAAAGAAAAAATAATATGTGCAAATTGTGGAGATAGTAGAGCAATTGTAATTAGTGGTATAAATAATGGAATAATTAAAATAAGCAGAGATCATAAACCAGAATTATCAGATGAAAAAAGAAGAATAATTGCTGCTGGGGGAAGAGTAGATAGGATATGTGGAATGGGTCCTTATCGTGTTTGGTTTAAAGATGGGGATTATCCTGGATTGGCAATGAGTAGATCAATTGGAGATACTCTAGCTCATAGAGTTGGAGTTAGTAATATACCAGAAATTATGGAATATAACATTAATAACATTAAACCTATTGCAGTTGTAGCTGCTTCAGATGGAGTTTGGGAGTTTATGACTAATGAACAAGTAAAAACTATAATAAATAAATATAAATATAATCAAGATGCCTTAGGTTGTTCTAGAGAAATTGTAGAAAAAGCAAGGCAAATTTGGAAAGGAACTTCTTTTGCAATTGATGATATTACTTGTGTTATAGCCTTTTTTGATAAAAATTAGTTTTTTGATTTTATCATTGAATAAATGTCCATATATAGTATTGATTATTTATTTTTCTTTAATAAAAGTAATATAGTTTATTTAATTATTATTTTCATAATATCTATATTAATATTATTTATAATTTAAAC
>JAEEGK010002232.1_pt1 | contig 48499 bp, 52 predicted proteins | sample 8958771 | NCBI WGS metagenome assembly JAEEGK01 (sample SAMN16246547, study PRJNA631951) | gut metagenome | biome: gut microbiome; feature: rumen; material: SC-attached | host: Bos | place: Iran: Karaj | collected 2018-10 | reverse complement strand
CAACGCCTGCTGCTGCAGAAACGCCGAACTCTTCCTCGCAAGCCTTTACGAGATCGTTTAACTCTAATACTGTCATGCCCTTAATGGCATCGATAAATTCCTGTGTTGTCATTTTTTTATCCTCCTGGATTATTTTAGAATACTACGCGGCTCTATGCCGCAACTGTAATCGGGCGCTCAGAATTAAGCTGCCTCGTTTCCGCCGTCGTTCTTCTCTGCGATCTGCTTGAGAACTCTTGCAAAGTTTGTGATGGGGGACTGCAAGCTGCCAAGAAGCTTGGAGATAAGTACTTCTCTCGAAGGGATCTTGGAAAGTGCAACAACGCCCTTGACATCATAATAATTGCCCTCAACTACGCCGGCCTTGAATGTTAATGCTTCAATCTTCTCAGCATGCTTAGCAATGATCCTTGCGGGAGCTGTTGCATCGTCAATTCCGAATGCGATAGCTGTAGGTCCTTCAAGCTCATTGTCGAGCTGAGCGAAATCTGTTCCTTCAAATGCGCGCTTAAGATAGGTGTTCTTGAATACCTTGTAAATTACGCCTGCTTCACGAAGCTCTTTACGAAGAGCTGTATCTTCGGCAACTGTAAGTCCACGGTAGTCAACAAGCACTGCGGATGATGCTTTCGCAACAATCTCCTTAATTTCGTCAATGATGGGTGCTTTGATTTCTACTTTTGCCATATCGGTAACCTCCTTTATAGATTTTTTTGCAGCCTTTCTTTTATAAAAGAAAAGACTGCCAACCGAACGGTCAAGCAGTCTGAATGATCAAACATATCTTTTCCCTCGGCAGGCGTTTGTGTTCTTACGAGGTTTCCCTCACCTGCTGTCTTCGGTAGTTATATATCTCACGGATGTCATTTTCATGACACCCGCGGATTATATCTCAAAATTTATTTGTTGTCAACCACAAATTATGTTACTGGATCTTAGCAGCGCTAACCTTTACACCGGGGCCCATTGTGGATGTAAGTGTGATGCTCTTGTAGTACTGGCCCTTAGCTGTAGCAGGCTTTGCCTTTGTGATTGCATTTAACAGCGTCTGGAAGTTTTCTGCGAGTTGTTCTTCGGTAAAGGAAGCCTTTCCGACTGCGCAATGGATAATGTTTGCCTTGTCAAGTCTGTACTCAACTTTACCTGCTTTGATATCTGCGATAGCAGCCGCAACGTTCATGGTAACCGTTCCTGCCTTGGGGTTAGGCATTAATCCCTTAGGTCCGAGAACCTTACCGAGACGTCCTACAACGCCCATCATGTCGGGAGTTGCTACAACAACATCGAAATCAAGCCATCCGTCATTCTGAATTCTGGGAATGAGCTCATCTCCGCCAACGTAATCAGCGCCTGCTGCCTGAGCCTCGTTTACCTTGTCACCCTTAGCGAAAACAAGTACACGAACCTTCTTACCTGTTCCGTTGGGAAGAACAACTGCACCACGAACCTGCTGATCAGCATGACGTCCGTCAACGCCGAGTCTGATGTGTGTTTCGATCGTCTCATCGAATTTCGCTACTGCATTTTTCTTAACAATACTTACTGCTTCAGCAATATCATACTGCTGGGACTTAGTGTAAGTTTTAACTGCGTCCTGATATTTCTTTCCTCTTTTCATTTATATAACCTCCTATGTGGTAATTACGGAATATAGACCGTTTAACGGTCCGTCCTCCCACGTCATTCAACGTAAGATTTAGCCTTCAACAACTTCAATGCCCATGCTTCTTGCAGTACCTGCGATCATGCTTGTAGCTGCTTCAAGGCTTCCTGCATTGAGATCGGGCATTTTGAGCTGAGCGATCTTCTCAACTTCGCTTCTCTTGATCTGCGCAACCTTCTGCTTGTTGGGAACTCCGGATGCAGACTTAAGATTGCATGCCTTCTTCAAAAGAACTGCTGCAGGGGGTGTCTTTGTGATGAATGTAAAGCTTCTGTCGGAATAAACCGTAATAACTACGGGGATGATCATTCCTTCCTGATCTGCTGTTCTTGCGTTGAATTCCTTTGTAAACTGAGGAATGTTTACACCATGCTGGCCAAGTGCGGGACCAACCGGAGGAGCCGGTGTTGCCTTAGCTGCAGGGATTTGTAATTTGATATAGCCTTCAATTTTCTTTGCCATTGTAGATTTACCTCCTAAATGTGGTATTATCGGAGTCTGACACACAAAACGTGCCCTTCCTCCCACTTATCACGAAAGGTCTCGTGATATCAGTACTTTTCTGCTCTTACAGCCGTAAAAGCAAGTTCAACCGGTGTTTCACGGCCAAACATTTCGATTGAAATGATAACTGTCTGCTTGTGATCGTTAATCTGCTTAACGATACCTGTCTTGTTTTCCCAGTTACCTTCAAGGATCATTACTGTGTCGCCAACCTTGAAGTCAAGCTCGATCTCTGCAAGCTTTCCTCCCTGTGTTTTGTCAAGTCCGGCGTTCTTAACCTCAGCTTCCGTAAGCGGAACAGGCTTGGAACCCGGTCCTACAAACCCGGTAACACCTCTTGTGTTTCTGACAACGTACCATGTTTCGTCGTTCATGTCCATGTGAACAAAGACATATCCGGGGAACATCTTACGTTCAACCGTCTTCTTTACACCGTCCTTAACCTCGATCGCTTTTTCGACCGGAACCTCTATGCTGAGGATCTGATCTTCAAGGCCACGGTTCTGGACAGTCATTTCAAGACTTGTCTTCACCTTATTTTCATACCCTGAATAGGTATGAGCAATGTACCACTTAGCGTCTGCCATAGTTACCTCCACATTACCGATTAAGCACCAAGTTTCAAAACCGTATTGAACAGGTTCATAATACCCATATCAAGTACCGCAATGATCAGGCTCAAAATAATGGTGATGACAATAACAGCAGCGGTCTCTTTTAAAACTGATTCTCTGTCAGGCCAAACGATCTTTTTGAACTCAGCCTTAAGACCTTTAAACCAGCGCTTAATGCGACCCTTTTCTTTAGTAGTTGCTTCTGCCATAGTTTAACCTTTCTGCCAAAATGCGGCAATTATTTTGTCTCTTTGTGTAATGTGTGACGCTTGCAGAATCTGCAATACTTACTTGTTTCCATCCTGTCCGGATGTTCTTTTTTGTCTTTTGTCATGTTGTAGTTGCGCTGCTTGCACTCCGTACATGCCAATGTAATCTTAACTCGCACGACTTCCACCTCCATATTTTCTAGTTTGTCGCTTTTGTTGAAAATGCCTAATTTTTTCAACAAAAAAAAATCGCTTGCTTCCATAAGCCTGTAGATTTTATCATGGCTTTTTTTAGAAGTCAAGCAATTTTTTTTATTATGTTCTAAAGAGTATTTACTATCAGGTCGAGATAGGAATCGCCCTCAACCTTTCCGGGAACGCCCAGGTATTCGAGAATGGTGGCGCCCGTGTCCGCGAATGTGCTCCTCGTTCCGAGGTTCACACCGTTCTTTAAGCAATCGCCTATTCCCACAACGCCCACATATTCTCTGGAGTGGTCAGTGGAAGGTGTTCCGGGATCGCAGCCGTGATCCGCCGTGATGAGAAGCAGGTCCTCGGGGCGAAGCTTCGCAACTATCTCGGGAAGCTTGGCGTCAAAGTAGCTGATTGCCTTTGCATAGCCGGGCACATCATTTCTGTGTCCGTATATCATGTCCGTGTCAACAAGGTTTACGAAACAGAAGCCGTCAAAATCAAGATCCATCCATTCAAGGGTCTTTTCAATTCCGTCCGGATTGTTGATCGTGCGCACCATCTTTGTAACGCCGCTGCCCGCAAAGATATCGTTGATCTTTCCGACCGCAAGGACATCCTTTCCGGCTTCGGATATATAATTAAGGATGGTTTTTCTCGGAGGCACCAGTGAGTAGTCATGTCTTCTCACCGTTCTCGTGTAAGGCCACTCTCCTTCAAAAGGTCTGGCGATCACGCGGCCCACTCCGTATTTTCCGGTGCAAAGTTCACGCGCTATCTCGCAGTATCTGTACAGCTCGGATACGGGAATGACCGCTTCGTGTGCGGCTATCTGGAATACGGAATCCGCGGATGTGTAAACGATCAGGGCTCCCGTCTCGCAGGCTTCCTTGCCGTAATCCCTGATAACATCGGTGCCTGAGTAAGGCTTGTTGCAGAGAACCGCGCGTCCGGTGCGTTTTGAGAACTCGTCCAGCAGTTCCTTCGGGAATCCGTTGGGGAATGTGGGCATAGGCTCCCTCGATATGAGGCCGGCCATCTCCCAGTGTCCGGTAGTGGTGTCCTTACCCTTGGAGGCTTCAGCCATTCTCGCGACAAACGAAGGCTTCTTCGCCAGGCTCTTTACATCAAGGTCCTTGGGGAGATTGATCCCCTTCAGATCATCTATGCCTTCCAGATTAAAAAGCCCATATGCCTCAGCATTGGGGAGATAGAAGTTGGGATCCTTTGAGCAGCTTCTTATGGTGTTGCTGCCCTCATCTCCGTAGAGATGAGCATCGGGCATCTCGCCGATGCCAACGCTGTCCAAAACTATCATAAAAACTCGTTTTGCCATTAAAAACCTTCCTTTCCGTTACAGGCCGATGCTGTTTTTGTGCATTGATCAGTATACATTTTATCACGTTAATATCTTGAAAAAATAAAAATCAGGTGCTACAATAAACAGGGAAAATCGTTTCGCAACGCTTCGATGCACAGTGGAAGCGTTTATATATTCGGGGGAATATTATAATGAACAAAGCCTTTAAATTCCTGCGCGGTCTCATACGTAAGTATCGCCACGCATGGATCCTTATATATGTACCTGTTTATCTTGCGGTATTCGTGTTTCTCGAAGAAACAACAGTTCCTTCAGCCATGCATCTTATAGAGTTTGACGCGGACCGGGCGATCCCCTTCTGCGAGTATTTTATAATACCCTATTTCTTTTGGTTCCTATTCATTTTCGGAACAGGGTTCTATTTCTTTCTCACAAACAGAAGAGATTATTACAGGTACTGTCTTTTCCTTTTCACAGGAATGACAGTTTCGCTTGTAGTGTACCGCATCTGGCCCAACGGCATAGATCTGCGTCCTGATCCGGATCAGCTCGGCAGAAACAATGTGTTTATCGAAATGGTCAGATATCTCTACTCCATCGATACACCCACAAATGTATGCCCGAGCATACATGTTATCAACTCTGTCGGTGCAACCATCGCCATCTGCAAGAGCGAATCGCTTTCAAAGCTGCGCTTTCTTCGCCCTCTTACGATCGTGATCTGCATTGCCATCTGTGCTTCCACTGTCTTTTTGAAGCAGCATTCGCTTTTCGACGGTATGTGCAGCCTTGTGCTTTGCCAGGGCCTCTACATCCTTGCCTACCGTCCCAAGTTTGTTAACGTTGAGGCGGATGTCAAGAATGAAGAGATCCTTCTGCATGCATGATCAATTGAACTTGAATATCTTGTTGGCTACCACGTAGCCCGCTTTAACAATTTCCTGACCCGCACGGTTTCTTACTTTGCAGGCCGTTCCAAGGAATGTGGCACTGATACGTCTGTAGAGGTGCCTGTTTTTTTGCTTCAGGAAATCCCAAAGTTCGTTCTTCTTAGCCTCGCTCTCTTCGTCTCCCAATTTCATAAGGAATACAGAGGATATGGTCATCATTATGCCAAGATACTTGGTCATATAAACTCTTAATCTCTTGTTTTTGATCTTTGTAAGGTCATACATCTCGATCATCAGTTTGTTAACCCTGAGCTGCTGATCGATGCGCTTCATCATGTTTGTTTCGTTGACGGACTGGTCGTCTCTTCCTATAAAATAACGATAGAGATTCTCGTCAATGTAGTACATGGACTTAACATAAGGAAGCGGATAGTAAACATAGATATTGTCTACATAGAAGCAATGTTCCGGCAATTTGAGCCCGCATTCCTTGAGCATCTTCGTCCTGTAGATGACAGAGTGCATCAGGATGTACTGTCCCGTCTTAAAGTGTCCGACCTCATCCCACGTAAAAAGCCTGTCCGTAGGGAATGCGGAACGATAATTGATCACTTTCTTTTTGTTCTCTCCGACCTTTTCATATACATAATTGCATATGAGCATATCCAGTCCGACGCTGTCGGCCACCATTTTGCGAAGGACAGCGATCGCACGCAGAAAAGCGCTTTCCTTGAGCCAGTCATCGGAATCAAGTACCTTAAAGTAAAGTCCCTCCGCAGCTTCAAGGCCTGTATTTACGGCGCTGCCATGACCGCCGTTTTCTTTATGTATAACCTTTACACAGGTAGGATACTTCTCTGCATAAGAAAGCCCTATCTTGTACGTATCATCGGATGAACCGTCATCAACCACCAACACTTCAACATCTTCGCCGCCCGCCAATGCGGATTCGATGGCACGCGACATATAAGCCGCAGAATTATAGCACGGTATTGCTACTGAAAGAAGTTTCACTTTTTACCCTCACTTGTTTTTTCAAATATTTGCGTCACTCGCAATAGTTTATTTTATCACTAAGAGCCAATCTAATCAACCAAAAAAGAAAGGACCGACTTTTTGCCGATCCTTTCGCCTGTATTATCAGGGTTTTATCCTATTAATTGTTTTTGGAAAAGCCTGACGCTTCGATACGTATGAGTGCCTTACGAAGTGCAAGTTCCGCACGGGCAACGTTTACATTCTCGTCACCGCTTCTCAGCCTGTCTTCCGCACGTTTCTTGGCATTTTGTGCACGCTCAACATCGATCTCTTCGGGCCATTCGGCCGACTCTGCCAGAACAGTGATGCTGTCGGGCATTATCTCGACGAAACCGTTGTGAAGAGCCGCTATTTTAACGTCGCCTTCACGATGTATCTTAAGAAGTCCCGGTACAAGGATAGAAGTCAAAGGAATATGCTCCCTGTAAACACCGATCTCTCCTTCGGAGGTTCTGAGTTCCACGAAATCGGCATCTCCTTCATAGAAAACTCTTTGGGGACAGATCACCTGAAGCTTAAGGAGTTTACTGTCATCTGCCATGGCACTACCTCCTACTTCTTGGTTCTTGCAATAACATCGTCTATGCTTCCCGCGTTAAGGAAATAGCTTTCCGGAATGTCATCGTACTTGCCTTCGAGTATCTCACTGAAGCCTCTGATGGTCTCGGAGATGGGAACATAGCGTCCCTCAAGGCCTGTAAACTGCTCTGCTACGTGGAAAGGCTGAGAGAGGAATCTCTGAACTCTTCTTGCACGTGCAACGAGAAGCTTGTCTTCCTCGGAAAGTTCATCCATACCGAGAATGGCAATGATATCCTGTAATTCCTTATAACGCTGCAAAATTTCCTGAACACCGCGGGCAACGCGATAATGCTCTTCACCTACGATCCTGGGATCCAGAATTCTGGAGGTCGATTCAAGAGGATCAACCGCGGGATAGATACCAAGTTCAACGATAGATCTGGAAAGAGCCGTCGTTGCATCCAGGTGAGCAAACGTTGTTGCAGGTGCGGGGTCGGTATAGTCATCCGCAGGAACGTATACCGCCTGAACTGAGGTGATGGAACCGTTCTTTGTGGAAGTGATTCTTTCCTGTAAAGCACCCATTTCTGTCTGTAAGGTAGGCTGATAACCTACGGCCGAAGGCATACGTCCGAGAAGTGCGGACACTTCCGAACCCGCCTGTGTAAAACGGAAGATGTTATCTATGAAGAGAAGTACGTCCTTACCGGACTGATCACGGAAATACTCAGCCATGGTAAGACCTGTAAGTCCGACTCTCATTCTTGCCCCGGGGGGCTCGTTCATCTGACCGAAGACCATGGTGGTCTTCTCCAGAACTCCCGATTCTTTCATTTCGTAATACAGATCGTTTCCTTCTCTTGTACGCTCACCAACGCCCGTGAATACGGAATATCCGTTATGCTCGGTAGCAATATTGGTGATAAGTTCCTGAATAAGTACGGTTTTACCAACTCCTGCACCGCCGAAAAGTCCGATCTTACCGCCCTTCTGATAAGGACAGAGCAGGTCAACGACCTTTATGCCTGTCTCAAGCATTTCTGCCTTTGTGGATTGCTCCTCAAATGCAGGTGCTTTTCTGTGGATGGGTAAGAACTGCACATCTTCGGGTGCGGGCTTCTCATCGATCGGTTCACCGAGTACATTGAACATTCTTCCGAGAGTGTTTTCTCCGACGGGAACCGTAATGGGTGCTCCCGTAGCCTCTGCTTCCATTCCTCGAACGAGACCGTCCGTAGGTCCCATGGCAATACATCTTACCGTATCGTCACCGAGATGCTGCGCCACTTCAACCGTGAGAACCTTGCCGTTAAACTTGATCTTAACGGCTTCATTGATCTCAGGAAGCGCATCATTGGGGAATTTTATATCAAGTACCGCACCGATGATCTGAGTGATTTTACCTGTTTTAGCCACTGTTTTCACTCCTTTGCATGTTAACTGATTGCATTAGCTCCGCCGACGATCTCCGTGATCTCCTGAGTGATCGCGCTCTGACGAGCACGGTTAAACTTAAGAGTCAGATCGGCTATCATCTCGGTCGCATTGTTTGTTGCCGAATCCATTGCCTGCATTCTTGCACCGTTTTCACTGGCGAATGCCTGCATAAGCCCGCCGTATATCATAGAATTGATGTATAGCGGTATGATCATTGAGAAAGCTTCTTCAGCTTCGGGTTCAAAATTCATGAACAAGAGCTTATCGGCTTCACTTTCTTCTGTATCCTCGAACTCCGGTTTTTGTACCGGAAGAAGCTGAGAGAATACAGGAATGTGACTCACTGTGTTCTTAAAGTCCGTATATGCAAGGTAGATCGTTCCGATCTTGCCTTCATTGAAATCCTGCACAACTCTTCGTCCGATGGCGATCGCGTCATCAAAGATCGGACCGCCCATAGCCTCGGAGTAATCCTCGGTTATCTCGTAGCCTCTGCGTGCAAGGGTCTCTCTGCCTTTTCGTCCGACCGCATAGATAACGCAGTCTTCTTTGGCAACACCCGAGCCCATTACAAGCTTTACGATATTGGAGTTATAGCCTCCGGCAAGTCCTCTGTTGGAAGAAATGACGATGATGCCTTTCTTCTTTGAGGGATCGCCCTTTAAATAGGGGTGATCGATATTGCCGGATTTCGCAAGGATCTCGCACATTGCCGCATACATATGTTTAAAATACGGCTTTGTTTCTTCGGCCTTGTTCTTGGACTTCTGCAGCTTAACAGTGGAGACCAGCTTCATAGCCTTGGTGATCTGACCTGTGCTCTGAATGCTTTGCTTTCTTCTTTTGATGTCTCTCATTGAAGCCATTTACGTCACGCTCCCTACCTGAACTGTGTCTTGAATTCCGCGATCGCTTTCTTAAGAGCCGCATCGGTGTCATCGGAGATGACCTTCTCGTTCTTGATGGCGGTCGGGATTTCAGGGTACTTGGTGTCTATGAACTCAAACAATTCTTTCTCGAAATCCTGAATCCTGTCAACGGCAACATCCAGGAGATGCTTGTTAACCGCCGCATAGATGATGATGATCTGCTTTTCTACGGGCATGGGTTTGTACTGAGGCTGCTTGAGCACCTGCTTGATACGTGCGCCCTGTTCAAGCTTCTCTTTCGTATCTGCATCCAGATCGGAACCGAACTGAGCAAATGCTGCCAATTCTCTGTACTGAGCAAGCTCGATACGGATGGGACCGGAGATCTTCTTCATCGCCTTGATCTGAGCCGAGCCGCCTACTCTGGAAACCGAAAGACCTGCGTTAACCGCGGGACGGAAACCTGAGTTGAACATTTCGGTCTCAAGATAGATCTGACCGTCTGTAATTGAGATCACATTCGTGGGAATGTAAGCCGAAACGTCGCCCGCCTGAGTCTCGATGATGGGAAGAGCCGTAAGAGATCCGCCTCCGAATTCATCGGAGAGTCTTGCCGCTCTCTCAAGGAGTCTTGAGTGGAGATAGAAAACATCTCCGGGATAAGCCTCACGTCCGGGAGCTCTCTTTAAGAGAAGGGAAAGTGTACGGTAAGCTGCGGCGTGCTTTGAAAGGTCGTCGTAAACAACCAGCACATCCTGTCCCGCCTCCATCCACTCTTCGCCGATGGCGCATCCGGAGTAAGGTGCGATATATTGAAGGGGCGCAAGCTCGGAAGCCGTAGCGGCAACCACTGTGGTGTAATCCATAGCGCCGTATTCTTCAAGGGTTGAAACGAGGGAAGCAACCGTAGAGGCTTTCTGGCCGATGGCTACATATATGCACTTTACGTTCTGTCCCTTCTGATTGATAATGGTATCGATGGCAATAGCGGTCTTACCGGTCTGACGGTCGCCGATGATCAATTCTCTCTGTCCGCGTCCGATGGGGATCATGGAGTCGATTGCCTTAATACCTGTCTGAAGAGGGGTATCAACCGATTTTCTGGAAATAACACCGGAAGCTACACGCTCTATCTGCCTAAACTTGGTCGTTGCGATGGGTCCCTTGCCGTCAATGGGCTGGCCGAGGGCATTTACAACTCTGCCGAGCATAGCGTCACCGACCGGAACTTCAACAACTCTTCCTGTTGTCTTTACCGTGTCGCCTTCCGCGATGCTCTTTGAATCGCCGAGGAGTACCGCACCGACGTTATCCTCTTCGAGGTTAAGGACCATTCCGAACACTTCTCCGGGGAACTCAAGAAGTTCACCCTGCATGGCCTTTTCCAGTCCGTGAATACGTGCGATACCGTCTGCGACCTGAATTACCGTACCCACATCGGAAACTTCGAGCTTATCGGCATAATTCTTTATTTGCTCTTTTATAACCGAACTAATTTCTTCAGGTCTTAAATTCAAGGTTATGGCACCTTCCTTTCATTTTTTCGTTACATTGTCCGGATCAGGACAAACTTACTTTTTTGAGTTCCGAAGTCATCTTTTCGATCTTGGTTCTTACGGATGAATCCACAACTCTGTCTCCTATCCGGATCATCATTCCGCCGACAAGCTTTTCATCAACGGTATAATGGGTCTCAAGGCTCTTAAAACCTGTGGTCTTAAGAAGCTTGTCCTCAATTTTTGATTTACGGGCTTCGTCGATAGCGACTGCGGAGGAAATATAGACAACACCGATCTTCTTGTGTTCATACACCTTCGCACGGAAGTTTTCAAAGATCATTCCGATCTCTCCCGCTCTGTCCTTTTCAACCACAACCCTGAGAAGTCCGACAATGCTGTCGTCAACTCTGCCTTTCAAGGATTTCTCCAGGCTGTCGAGCTTTTCCTCAACGGTGATGTGGGGATGAGTCAGAAGAGCAATGAATCCGGGATTTTCCGAAAACAGCTTGCTAAGCATATCAATCTGTGCGTAAAGGTCGTCTATTTTGTTGTCTTCTACAGCCAGTTCAAACAGAGCCTCGGCATATGTATTTGATATCAGCTTCGCCATGTATCTTCACCCATTTCTTCAAGCGTGTCATCAATGAGTTTTGCCTGCTCGCTTTCCTTGAGTTCCTTGGAAACGAATTTTTCGGCAATAGCACTCGCAACATTGATCATCTCGTGCTTAACCTCATCTTTGACCTTACTCTTTTCCAGTTCGATTTCACGCTCTGCGCGTTCACGTATCTTTTTCGCTTCCTCGTTGGCGTCTTCTACGATACGAGTCTCACGATCAAGGGCTTTCTTTCTGCCCTCCGAAAGGATCTTGTCAACGTCCTTCTCCGCATTCTGAAGCTTTTCTTCATATTCGCTCTTCAAAGCATTGGCTTTCGCCATGTCTTCTTTGGCGGTTTCCATTTCGTTCTTTATTTTTTCCTTACGCTTTTTAAGCATATCCCTTGCGGGGTTCCACAGGATGTAGGAAAGAAAGAAGAATAGGAAGCCAACGGCGAGCATTTGCACAAATGCATCAAAAGCCAATTGAAAATCGAGTCCGAAAATTCTATTGTCAACACTACTTTCCAATATTACCAAATGGTACATTTTGGCCTCCTTTAAGAGTTATATGTTTAATCAAAGCTTGTTGATAAGCGGATTCGCAAACATAAGAATGATGGCGGTGGCAAAACCGTAAAGACCCGTTGTCTCCGCAACGGCCTGTCCGAGAAGCATTGTCGACATGATCTCGCCTCTTGCTCCGGGGTTACGTCCTACCGCACTTGCACCGAGACCTGCAGCAATACCCTGGCCGACACCGGGTCCGATACCGGGTATCATGGCAATTCCCGCGCCTATAGCCGAACAAGCTAAAATTAAACCTCTGTCTGTAATCTGTTCCATAAAATTGATCCTCCTGATTTTTTTTCAATTCTTGTTATTAATTCTCTTCTCCAAAACACTGTGCCGTGAACACCATCGTCAGCATAACGAATACATATGACTGGATGGCTCCCGAGAACACATCGAAGTACGCATGCAGAAAACCGAATGCGGGCCATATGAACAGCTTCAATATCTTAGGAAGCAATCCGTAAAGAAGTCCGAGCATTACGGTTCCGCTCATTACATTTCCGAAGAGACGCAATGACATGGACATGGGAGTCGCAATTTCTCCTATGATGTTGATAGGAGTAAGCAACACGGGTTTGAACAGCTTTGTGATGTGTCCCGCTTTCTCATACTTGAAACCGTTGTAATGGATGATCACAAACGTTATCAAGGCAAGTCCGAGAGGTACACCGTAATCAGCTGTGGGAGCCCTTAGTCCGAACAATCCCGAGAGGTTCGCAAAAACAAGAAAGACAAACAGGGTTCCGATATAATTCGAGAATTTCCAACCGTGTTTTTCGCCCATATTGTTTCTGGTCAGCCCGTCGATCAGCTCGACGATCGTCTCAACAATGTTCAGAAATGGGCCGGGTACCGAATCCTCATTCATCTTTTTGATCTTCCTGTTGGCTATCAATGCAAGAATGCATATGACAACCATCACTATCAAAAGATTGACATGAGTGGTGGTGATCCAGGCCGTATGCCCGAATATATTAAGTTCTATGAGCCCGTTGACGCCGAGTTGAAGTTCTTCTTCCTCTTTTGCGGCGGCAAACAGTTCACTTGCGATTCGGGTCGCGTTCCTTGCTAAAACCACTTTCTAATCCTCCTTCTTCACGAATTTAGAAAAAAATCTATCGATCAACGGCTGCGTAAGCGCCGCAATCTTCAATGCGAATATGCCGGCAAAAACCCCTATTACCGAAAAAGCCTTCGGAAGCAATGCCCCGGCTGCCAGCGCACCTGCCATAACGAACATTCTTAAGAGTGCTCCGAGCTTTGTTTTCGTTTTAGCCCTCTTTGCATCACACAGGACGGCTTGCTCCAACACATGATACATGTGAAAGGTCATGAATATGGCCACCGCCATACCGAGCAAGGTCCCCATGGCATAGGTAAAATAGTTGAATTCAAAAAATTTCCGAAGGATGCCTCCGACTGCGATAGCCAGCAGGTCGTACACAACTATGCCCGCCATCAGATCCAATGCGGTTCTTTTACCTTTGTCGGAAAGTAAGGTCCGTAATCTTTCTGTCATTTTAAATCCCCGAGACGTTTTTGTTTTTGTCCCTGTGTTCTTTGTTCTTTTTTGCCTCTTCCTTAAGCCTTCTGACAGCGTCGTTGGCCTCGCTTTCCACCGACTTGTCGTTTTTGGTGTAGCTTTTAACAAGAAGCCAGACGTTCCTGAAGGCCGCTCCGATCCCGAGCACCAGAAATACGGGCATAAACAGGATGGTGTCACACACGGAATTCAGCCAGACAGCAAGGGCAACGCAGAGAAAAATGGGGACCATCATGGTTAACCCTACCTGCAGGAGCATTGTGAGAGATTTTCCGATGGTATTTTTCATGAGCACCTCAATATTGTCTGAAAATTCAAATCCGCTTGTTTCTTAATGAATATAGCATATCAAAATGATTTTAACACACTTTATGTGAAATTGGTATAAAAACTTTGTTAAAGAATACTCATTACCGCATATCCGATGAAGGTGGTGGGTTGTTTATCTTCTTCCAAAGTGATATAATTATCCAAATATTTTTTCACCTAATTTAACAGTAAAGGAACTACATATGAACGTAATCATTGTTGGATGCGGCCGCGTCGGATACATCATTGCGGAGCATCTCTCAAAAGAAAACCATGACGTCACACTTGTGGATTCGAACGAGGACAAGCTGGCTCCCGCTCTTGCCAACCTGGATGTACAGGCTGTAGTCGGAAACGGAACAACTTTTTCGGCTCTCAAAGAGGCGGGCGTTAAAACGGCAGACATCCTTATTGCAGTTACCAGCGAGGATGAAATGAACATGATCAGCTGTATGATCGCCAAAAAGGCGAACCCTGACTGTTCCACCATCGCCAGAGTCAGAAAACCCGAGTATCTTCCCGAGCGAAACTTCTTTAAAAATGCCATCGGAATGTCCATGGTCATTAATCCTGAGCTTGCCGCTGCCAAAGAGATCTACAGTCTCATCAGCATCCCCAACGCTCTCGAGGTCGACTCCTTTGCCAACGGCCGTATCGAACTTTTAAAGGTTCAGGTTACCGAGGACTCCGTGTTGAATGGCTTGAAGGTTTCGGAGGTTTCCAAAAAGTTTGACCGCAAAGTCCTTATATGCATTCATGTGCATGACGGAAAAGTGTCCATTCCCAACGGAAGCACGCTGTTGTCCGCAGGGGACATGATATCGGTCATCCTTCCCAAATCCTACATTCCCAACTTCTATAACACGGTAAGCAACTCATCCTTAAAAACCATCAAGAACGTAATGATCGCAGGCGGCGGAACCACGGGCTACTATCTTGCCGAGATGCTTTCGGATGCGGGCATAAACGTAAAGATCATAGAATTTGACAACGATCGTTGCCAGGAACTGAGTTCTCAGCTTTCAAGAGTCGAGATCATCAACGGGGACGCGGAAAATCGCGATACCCTGCTTGAAAACGGTCTGCCGAACATGGATGCCTTCGTCGCTCTCACAACGGTGGATGAGGAAAACATCTTCCTGTCCCTCTATGCAAACAAGGTTGCTCCCGACTGTAAGCAGATCACGAGAATACAAAAGCTTCAAAAGGACGAGATCATCTCTTCTCTTCCTCTCGGAAGCATAGTCATACCCAGAGAATTGACAGCAGAATACATTCTTCAGCATGTTCGTGCATCCATGGGAACCGCCAGGGGCTCCAACGTAGAAGCGCTTTACGAACTCATGGACGGCAGTGTTGAGGCCCTTGAATTCTCGATATCGGAGGAAAGCGAGGTTCTCAACGTCCCGCTTACCGATCTTTCGATCAAGCCCTCCATACTGGTCGCTGCAATCGTTCGCGGTAAGAAGATCATCACTCCTTCCGGAAGCGACTGCCTGCAGTTGAACGATACAGTCGTGATCGTTACAACCATCAAAGGTCTCAAAGACATTACCGACATAATCGACTAAAGGAAGTAATTATGAATTCAAAAGGTGTAATCAGAATACTCGGATTCGTCATCGGTCTGGAGGGTTTCTTCTTCCTTCTTCCCGCTCTGGTGGGTCTCATCTACAAAGAATTTTACGGCGCAACAGTCTACGCTTCGACCGGATTGGCGTGCATATTGCTTGCCCTCCTGATCCTGAAGCTCCTTGTTCCGAAGAGCAAAACGGACAAGGGTTTCTACGGCAAGGAAGGCTTCGTTGCCACCGCCCTCAGCTGGATCGTAATGAGTCTTATAGGGGCTGTTCCTTTCAGGATCACCAAGGACATCCCCAACTATCTCGATGCTGTCTTTGAAACCGTTTCAGGCTTCACAACCACAGGAGCCAGCATAATGAACGATGTGGAGGTCATGCTCCGCTGTAACCTGTTCTTCAGAAGCTTCACCCACTGGTTGGGCGGTATGGGCGTACTCGTATTTATCCTTGCGATCATGCCCATGGCAGGCGGTTCTCCCCTCTCCCTCATGAAGGCGGAAAGCCCGGGTCCCACAGTCAGCAAGCTGGTCCCCAAGGCTCAAAAGACCGCGCTCATCCTTTACGGGCTTTACATCGCCCTCACTCTGGCTGAGTTCCTGCTCATTGTTTTCGATCCCTCGATAAACGTTTTCCAGAGCATCTGCCATACGCTGGGTACAGCCGGAACAGGCGGCTTCGGAGTCCTGAACGCTTCCTCGGCTTCCTTCTCGGACTACGTAAAGATCGTAACCACCGTATTCATGCTCCTTTTCGGACTGAACTTTTCCTTCTACTATCTGATCCTTATGAAGCGGCTTAAAGAAGCCTTCCATATGGAGGAGATCAGATGGTATCTGGGCATATATCTCGCGGCGGTCGTTCTGATACTTACAGACCTGGCTGCCAAGGGCTTCGGTCTCGGAAAGAACATAATCAACGTCTGCTTCTCCTGTGCTTCCCTGATGACCACGACGGGTTACACCGTTACGGACTTCGGAGAATGGCCCGTGTTCACGAGCGTTATCTTCTTCACTCTGATGTTCGTGGGTGGCTGTGCCGGATCAACGGGCGGCGGTTTCAAGGTTGCAAGGATCATGCTCCTGGTCAAGCAGATCGGGCGCGATGTGCGCAAGCAGATCCATCCCAACCGTGTAACCACCATCAAAACAGACGGCAAAGCCGTTTCGGAAGAAGTGCTTGCTTCAACAAACAGACTTTTCATTACATACGTATTTATATTGATAATATCCGCTTTGATCATATCATTTGACGGTTACGATTTTACCACCACCTTTGCGGCAGTAATGTCGACCTACAACAACATCGGTGTAGGACTCGGTGGCATATGTGTCGGAGACAGCTTTTCCATGTTCTCCGCCTCCTCAAAGATCGTTATGATACTTGACATGCTGTTCGGAAGACTTGAGATCATCCCCATGCTGTTGCTGATCAGCCCCAGCACCTGGAGAAAATAAAGATACGCTTTTATAAAGGAGTCCGCAATGTCTGAAAAAATCATGCTTTTCCGTCGACGGTTCATTCCGAATGAACTGACTTTCCTTAAGGACGACGAAATCCTTGCCTATAACGACGAGATCATCGTGACGCGTTGGAATTCATTAAAGCCGCGTAACGATTTTTCGGGTGGCATGTCGACCTACTACCGGAAGAAAGGCATTAAGATCTCCAGGATCATAGACAACAACGGAGATTTCCTCCACTGGTACTGCGATATCGTTACTGAATGCGGTCCTGAGGCTCTTGATGTGGACAACGGATGCAAGCTGCGAAACGGAGCCGACACCTTCATCCTGGAGGGCGGCATCCCGGGGGTTCACCCCATAGTGTATCAGGATCTTCTTATAGACATAATCGTTAACCCCAACGGTCTCATCGAGGTTGCCGATCTGGATGAGCTTGCGGACGCACAAAAAAACGGCCTTATCACGTCGGAAATGACGAACAAGGCCCTGCATATTGCAAAAGATTACTTACGTCTGCTCTACGGCAGATACGGGAAGATGGATGTCACTGACGAACGTTTCGTTCTTCCCTACTGAATACCAACTTAATAAAGCTTTCAATATCCATGGTCTCAATCTTCGATCATGGATATTCTTCTTTTATGGCGCTCTTCGTTTGAAAAAGGCGTATCAAGGAAGGTGTCAACTACCTTTAAAGCATGTCCGGGTCCGATGATACGACCGCCCATCGCCAGGATATTTGCATCATTATGCTGTCTGGTAGCCTCCGCAGAGAAGCAGTCGTGGCAGACCGCACAACGTATGCCCCTAAACTTGTTGGCCGTAATGGATATGCCTATGCCCGTTCCGCAGATCAGAATACCTCTGTCGCACTCGCCGCTAAGTACAGCCTTTGCCACTGCCTTGGCATAAACCGGATAATCACAGGAGGCTGTGGAGTACGTTCCGAAATCCTTGTATTCCAGACCTCTTTCTTCAAGATGCTTCTTTACTTCCTGCATCAGTTCAAAACCGCCGTGGTCACATCCCAATGCTATCATTATTTTTCCTCCGTGTTATTTTATTTCCCCGCTACACTCTGATCGTGTTGTATCCCGCTGCCTTCCGCAGTCTGTTCATGATGGCCTGCGAAAGTCTGAGCTCATCGAAGCTCTCGGCGAAGATCACGCTGATCCCGTCGCTGTCCAGCCGCCGCAGCACATCAAACAACGCAGCAGCAATGTCCTCATCATGTTTTCTGGAGCCCAGATCGTAGATCTTTTTACACTTATACCTGTTTTTGTTTTCATCGGAGCATATGACTGCCGTGGGGATACCCTTGGCTTCACAGCTTTCAGTCTCAAGGTTTATCCTTTCCACAACCCTGTCATTCTCTCCCTCTACGATCGTAATGTTCCCCTTGGGCGCATAGTGCTTGTACTTCATGCCCGGAGCCTTCGCTACGATGTTCTTGTCGGGAGTCTTTGCGATTACCGCCCTGTCATATTCCACTCCGCTTACAACAGCTTCAAAATCTTCTCTTGTGATAAAACCGGGGCGAAGGATCAAAGGTTTTTCTCCGCTCAGGTCTATAATGGAGGATTCCAGCCCGATTTCACAGGCACCTCCGTCTATTATCATGTCAATCTTTCCCGACAGATCCTCGATCACGTGCTCTGCCCTGGTGGGGGAAGGACGACCCGAGGAATTTGCGGAAGGGGCTGCGATGAAGCAGCCGGATTCCCGGATCAATGTCCTCGCTATCTCGTCTGAGGGAAGACGTATGGCCACGGTGTCAAGTCCGCCCGTAGTCGCCTTCGGCACTGTGTCCGCCTTCTTAAGGATCATGGTCATGGGACCGGGCCAGAACCTGTCGGCCAGTTTCCATGCAAGCTCCGGGATCTGAACGGCAAGCTTTTCTATGTCCTTTGTATCTGCGATGTGCACGATCAGCGGATTGTCCGAAGGACGTCCCTTCGCCGCATATATCTTCTTTGAGGCTTCCGGATCCAGTCCGTTTCCTCCGAGGCCGTAAACCGTTTCCGTGGGAAAAGCCACGAGCCCGCCTTTACGCAGGATCTCTCCCGCTTCCTTAAAGTCCTCTTTTTTAATATTATCTCTGTCGATCCTGATAATCTTTGTTTCCAAAAAATCACCTTCGTTACTTCAAAAAATGAAACATCACTTGATGTAGGTGTTAATAATCGTCCAGACATCATCCGTTTCCTGTCCGAGACGCCAGCAGGCAACACCGCCCAGCTGACCGCTTACAGCATCCGCGCACTTGTACGCAACAGATGTTGCGTCCTCGCACCATATCCGGTTCAAGGTTACTCCGTCCATGAACTCCACATAATTCTGACAGGTTGTGGCATCAAATATCTTTGACTGCTTCTTCTTGTCAATGAAGTCCTCCATCTGTATCATGGTCAGCGCTTCATTTGTAAGTGCTCCTCCTTCAAGCATCCAGCGTCTGGTATAGAAGGGAATGCCCATCAGGATACGTTCTCTGTCGCAGACTTCGGCAGCCGCAGTGATCGAATCCCTTACAAAACCGATGGAAGCTACGGAGCCTGCCTCTTTACTTGACGCATAGTGCTCGTCGTAGGTCATCATAACGATGTAGTCGGCAAATTTTGCCTGACTTTCTATGTCATAATGAGCTGTCCTTTTTGAAATGACAAGGTTGTCAACCGAAAGGACAAGTCCCTTCTCGTGGCAACGCACGGACAGTTCCTTGATAAACTGTACAAAATGAACGCCGGTCTGTTCAGAAAGAGCCTCAAAGTCTATGTTCAGTCCGTCTGCTCCTACTCTTACGGCTTCATCGACAAGATTTTTGATGAGCACATCACGGGCTGAATTTCTTGAAAGGTTCTGATGAGGGCTGACTACGCCATCCGGGAAATCCACAAGTATCCACACCTTAAAACCGTCCGCATGGGCACGCTGTACATATCTGCTTTCCGCAAAGGATCTGATGGCTCCGTTATTGTCCGCGAGGGAGATCCAGGTGGGAGAAATGACATTCATCGATCCCTTTGCATTCCTGATACATTCGGAGTAGGTTGCGTTTCCGACGGTGGAAGCAACATACCACCATCCAAGCTTAACCTTTTCATCGTTCAGGATGAACGCGGGTTCGGGCTCAACATACGAGGAAGCCTGATATTCATGCTGGGAAGCACCGACATGCTTTCTTTGAACAAAACCAAAGAGACCGTTTTCGGTCATGATCTTGATAAAATCGTCCTTTCTGTTTCCGTAACCGCCGATGTAGTACACCTTTGAGCCTTTAGAGAGCATCATCGATATGCCGCTTGAAACATCCGGTTCCACATGGACAGGGGTCTTGTCAGCCATCTCATAGTACAGGAAATCCTTCCATTCATAGTGAAGGATGAGCCTGTCGGGATCTTCGTAATACTCATATCTCATGTCCGAAACGGAGGCGAGAAAGTTGATCTCTATGTAAAGTTCGCCGTACTCTTCTATGAGAATGGGATCCACAGGAGTGATCCTGGTGTCATTGCTCATGTAATAGGGCTGATCGGGAGTGAGTCTGATGATCTCTTTCGGGAGAACATAGGTCAGCGTCACATCATCCTCATCCTCGTCGTCATAGAAATCACCATTGATCTTTTCTTTCGCGAGGGTGTAGGGGATATATATGCTTTCCCCTCTCTTCAGAGCCCGATCGGAGTCCACCTCATTCTCCAGGATCAGCATAACTTCGCCTTCCTGCAGTTCGTATTCTACCGTTTCAAGGGTCAGGTTTTCATTACTCTTTTTTTTAAGCGCCATCAAAAGCAGTGCTACCCCACAAACCGCAAGCAGCACTGCGCCTATTATAATCTTAATCCTTAATTGTTTATTCATGTGTAATTCAGACGTTTATCTCGGCTTTCATTCCGAGGATTTCCGCATTTTCCTTTAAGATTGGTGCGATGACCCCGTCCAAAAATTCCTTCGTTTGCATAGCGGCACAACCCGTGTAGCGCGTAGGATCCATACATTCGGCCAAGCGCTCGTCCGTCATTCCGAACGCGGGATCGGCTGCTATAAGATCAAGAAGATTGTTGTCAAGTCCGTTCACCTTGACATTTTTTCCCGCTTCCATGGAAAGCTGCCTGATCTTTTCATGAAGTTCCTGTCTGTCGCCTCCGTTTTTAACGGCATCCATCATAATGTTTTCGGTTGCCATAAAAGGAAGTTCGGCACGCAGATGCTTTTCGATAACTTTTTCATATACCACGAGACCATCCACTATATTTAAGTACAAATCTAAGATTCCGTCAATAGCTAAAAAACTTTCCGGTACAGAAAGTCTCTTATTGGCCGAATCGTCCAGTGTTCTTTCGAACCACTGGGTAGCGGACGTAACCGCGGGATTCATGGTCTCAGCCATGACATATCTTGCAAGGGAAGCAACGCGTTCGCTTCTCATGGGATTTCTCTTGTAAGCCATTGCGGAAGAACCGATCTGATTTTTTTCAAAGGGTTCTTCGATCTCTTTCATGTGCTGTAAAAGACGGATGTCATTTGAGAACTTGTGCGCGCTTGCGGCAATTCCCGCAAGGATGTTGCAGACTCTTGTATCCATCTTTCTGGAATAGGTCTGACCGGAAACGGGGAAGCATTTCGTAAAGCCCATCTTCTCCGCTATCTTTTTGTCCAGTTCCTTAACCTTTTCAAAGTCACCCTCAAAGAGTTCAAGGAAGCTTGCCTGTGTTCCGGTGGTACCCTTGGAGCCGAGAAGCATCATGGAATCAAGTACATGATCAAGATCCTCAAGATCGAGCACGAGTTCCATCATCCAAAGTGTGGCTCTCTTTCCCACGGTGGTAGGCTGAGCGGGCTGGAAGTGTGTGAAAGCAAGTGTGGGTAAACTTTTGTATTTATCCGCAAACTTGGAAAGTTCCGCGATCACGTTGATCAGTTTTTTTCTGACCAGTTTGAGTCCTTCCGTCATTACGATGATGTCCGTGTTGTCACCGACATAACAGCTGGTCGCTCCCAGATGGATGATGGGTTTTGCCTTGGGGCACTGAACACCGTAAGCATATACATGGCTCATAACATCATGCCTTACTTCCGCTTCTCTTGCCTTGGCAACATCGTAGTTGATGTCATCCGCATGAGCCTTGAGTTCATCGATCTGTTCCTCTGTGATCCCGAGTCCCAGTTCCTTTTCACTTTCCGCAAGTGCGATCCACAGTCTTCTCCATGTCCTGAACTTCATGTCGGGTGAGAAGATGTACTGCATCTCCTTGCTTGCATATCTTTCCGAAAGGGGTGAATTGTAAATGTCTGTTGTCATATTAAAGTCCTCTGATATCTTCCGCAGGCGGATCTACGGGATAATTCCCCGTGAAGCATGCGTCACAATAAGTCATCTGTCCGTTTACGAGTTCCGAAAGTCTGGTCTTGTCAAGGAAAACCAGCGAATCCGCGCCTATGATCTTCCTTATCTCCTCCACTGAGTGCTTGTGAGCGATCAGCTGGTCGGAGCTGGGAATGTCGGTTCCGAAATAGCAAGGGAAAAGGAAGGGCGGAGCAGAGATCCTTACATGGACCTCCTTGGCGCCGGCGTCCTTAAGCATCTTTACTATGCGCGCCGAGGTGGTTCCTCTGACGATGGAATCGTCAACCATCACCACTCTCTTACCCTTTACCGCATCCTTTAAGACGTTCAGTTTGATCCTTACGCCCGATTCTCTGGAGGACTGCTTGGGTTTTATGAAGGTCCTTCCCACATAGCTGTTCTTAACGAAAGCCATACCGTAGGGTATGCCGGATTCCAGTGCGAAGCCCATGGCCGCCACATTTCCGGAATCCGGAACTCCCGTAACCAGATCCGCTTCAACCGGATCCGTCTGGGCAAGTATCCTTCCCGCCATTATTCTTGAATTGTAGACAGAGACATCATCTATCTTACTGTCCGGTCTTGCAAAGTAGATATATTCAAAGATGCAATGAGCATGGGCGATCTCTTTTTCGGGTTTTTCCGAGATCAGCTCATTGTCCGAAGTGATCGTAACTATCTCGCCGGGCTCCACATCACGTACAAACTGTGCATCCACACTGTCCAGTGCGCAGCTTTCCGATGCCAAAAACCATGTGCTGCCGCGTTTTCCGATGCACAGCGGTCTGAAGCCCCAGGGATCTCTTGCTCCTATGAGCTTTCGCGGGCTCATGACGACAAGTGAAAAGGCTCCCTTAAGCTTTTCCATTGCTTTTCTCACGGCTCCTTCGACGGAAGGGGCATTGAGTCTTTCCCGTGCGATCAGATAGGCTATGACTTCCGTATCTATCGTGGTCTGGAAGATCGCTCCCGTGCGCGCAAGCTCTCTTCTCAATTCCGGTGCATTCACAAGGTTTCCGTTGTGGGCAAGGCCCAAGGTACCCTTGATGTAATTGATGACAAGCGGCTGTGTATTTTCCCGCACGCTTCCTCCCGCAGTGGAGTATCTTACATGCCCCACTCCAAGATTTCCCTTCAATGCGCTCAGCTTGTCAGCCGTAAAAACCTCATTCACAAGTCCCATATCACGAACACTCTTTACGAGATCGGCAGGTCCGTCAGTATCACTCACCGCAATACCGCAGCTTTCCTGTCCCCTGTGCTGGAGAGAAGAAAGTCCGTAGTAAATGCTTGCCGCAACTTCTCCGCCCTTTGTGTCATAGGCTCCGAAGACGCCGCATTCCTCATGAAGTTCATTAAAATCACAGGATGAAACCATTAAAGTTCGTTCTCCTTTTACATGAAATACATCTTGAATTATAAACGTACATTATCAATCCGTAAAATTAGTTTAACTAATGTTACTGTTCACAAGTGATGCATTATCAGCCTTTTTCAAGGAGTTCGCTAAGCTCGTCGGGTGAATAGGTGTAACTCTTTTCGCAGAAGTGACATTTCACTTCTATGTCTTTGCCCTCATTCACAATGTCCTCAAGCTCCTTGCGTCCGAGCCCCGAAAGCACTCCCATTATGTGTTCCTTTGAGCAGCCGCAGTAGTATTCCGCGCTCGTTCTTTCAAGAACCTCGGGCTCCATTCCCGTCATCACGTATTCGATGATCTCCTCGGGGCTCATGCCTTCATCCAGAAGAGCCGAAATGTCAGTGACCTCCGTAAGCTTCTTTTCAAGCTGTGAGATCACCTCTTCAGAAGCATCGGGCATTACCTGAATGATAAAACCGCCCGCCTGCTTCACCGTGTTTTCCTTGGACATGAGAACTCCCAGTCCCACCGCGGAAGGCACCTGCTCCGAGGTTGCGAAGTAGACCGTAAGGTCCTCCGCGATCTCGCCTGAGATCAGATTGGTCTGTCCGACATAGGGCTCCTTGAGTCCCGTATCACGGATAACCTGAAGGAATCCGTTTCCCACGGCTCCTCCCACGTCCAGATGTCCGTTTGCCTTTGCATGGAGAAGCACGTTACCGTTGTCCACGTAACCCTTTACACGCCCCAGTGCATCGGCCGTGACCGTAATGCCGCCCAAAGGCCCGTCGCCCTTGATCACTATGGTCACCAGGTCATCGTCGCCTTTCATCATCCTGCCCATCATCGCAGCTCCGGTCAATGTCCTGCCTAAAGCAGCAGTAGCCACAGGGCTTGTATTGTGTGCTTTTCTTGCCTCTTCGACAAGATTTCTCGTAGTCGCCGCAAAGAAACGTACCTGCTCATTTGCAGCCGTTCCTCTGATTATGTAATCGTTATACATAAAGCTTACCTTCCTGCCTCTTTTCTCTTGCTATAAAATAAAGTCTCTCACTGTCATCCTTCGGTCCGTCAAAGGTGAACGCATCGTAGACGGCAACAAACTCAAGCCCCGCCTTTTCGATCAGTTTCCTGACGGTCTCCGGTGCATATGCTTTCTGGACATGCAGCTCATCTATTCTCTCGAACACCCCCTCCTCCTCGGGGACGGGATCGTAGATCGTTATCAGGTATCTGTTTTCCTTTGTTACCGGATCGAACCTGTTGTCCCAGATGAGGCTCCCGTCGTCTCTGTTGTCGACTATGGTCCTGTTGCCCATTTTGGTGCCGAATTCGTACTCGGTCTTCATATCAAAGATAAAGATCCCGCCTGCCTCAAGATAGTTGTTGGCAAGCTTAAAGGTCTTCACAAGATCCTCCTCGGTGAGCAGATAGTTCATGCTGTCACAGACGCAGACAAAGGCGTTTACGGTTCCGTAGAGTTCCATTTCACGCATATCCTGGTTCAGATACAATATGCCGTTGTTTTCCTCCATGTGGTCATACATGGCGACCTCAAGCATATCCTCGGATTCGTCAATACCGATCATATCATAGCCCGCCTCAGAAAGGCGTCTCGTGATGCTTCCGGTTCCGCAGCCAAGCTCGCAGACCAGACCATCCTCAACGCCGTACTTCTTGAGAAGCGTGACTATGTACTCCGCCCATTGGTCATAGGGTATATTGTCCATGAATTTTTCGTAGCAGGCTGAAAAGCCCGTGTACTTGTCCATGTCCTTGTTTTCCTTTCGATGTAACTGTTATATAAGAGTTAACGTGCCCACGGAAAAATCCGCGGACACGCTGAAATTTTTATCTTAATGAATGAAGATAGCTCTCAACCGAAGTAACTGCGTTTGCTCCGTCGGAAGCCGCCGTAACAACCTGTCTCAAAGCCTTGGTACGGATGTCACCCGCAGCAAAAACATTGGGTGCGGATGTCTTTCCCGTCTCATCTGCTATAATGTAGCCCTTTTCGTCGGTCTCGACAGCGTCCTTGTAGATCTCAGACTCAGGCAGCATTCCAACCGCGATGAAAACACCGTCTGCAGCTATCTCTCTAACCTCACCGCTCTTAACGTTTTTAACGGTGATCCCGGAAACCTTGCCCTCGCCATTGATGCCTGTAATGACCGAATCGAGGACGAACTCTATGTTTTCCGTTCCCTTTGCGGCGCTCACAAGAGTCTTTGCCGCACGGAACTCATCTCTTCTGTGGATCAGGTAAACCTTTGTGCAGAGCCTGCTAAGAAAAAGCGCGTCCTCTACAGCCACATCTCCGCCGCCGTTCACCACCGTGATCTTCTTTTTAAAGAAGGCTCCGTCACAGGTCGCGCAGTAGGAAACTCCCGCGCCTCTGAGCCTTGCTTCGCCGTCGACGCCGAGTTCTCTGTGCCTTGCACCGCCCGCAATGATCGCGGTCTTTGCTTCGTAAACATCTCCGTTCTCAAGTGTAACGGTAACTGTTTCATCCGTTCTTGAGAAGCCGACCACATTTCCTTCAACAAATTCTGCTCCGAGCGCATCAGCATGCTCACGGAACTTCATTCCCAGTTCAAAACCGCCCATGTGGTAAAGTCCCGGGTAGTTGTCGATCTCGGTGGTGTTGATGATCTGCCCGCCGCTTATCGCTTCCTTCTCGATGACCACAAAGTCAAGTTCTGCTCTCTTTGCATATATGGCAGCCGTAAGTCCCGCAGGACCGCTGCCGATGATAATAAGATCTCTCATTCAGACTCCTTTCCCATAAACCGTACTTATCCGCGGTCTATTTCGTTCGGGGTAGCATTTTCAGGGTTTCATATACAAACATCATGACAGCTCCGATAGCAAGCGCCACCATGAGAGGCACCGTAAGAATTCGCAGGCTCAGGTCGCCTTCCGTCTCCTCGCCTTCCACCATAACTTCCTTGTCATAGGGTCCTGTAGGCATCTTTTCGATGGGAACAGCATCCGCACCGAGGAAGGTAACTCTGAATCTGTTCCAGTTCCCGTTTCTTCTTGCGATCGCCCTGATGACAAGAGCCGAAAGAAGCCCGAAGATCACCGCAGACGGGAAGAAATTCATGAATACCATGCCTATGCTCAGGTTCACGCTCTCCGACTGTGAAAGCAATTGCGTCAACCACTCATCTGCGGGAAGGGTCATGTCTCCCATAAGGGATTCCACGTACTCGACCATTTCGGTCATACCCAATTTCCGATACGAATCCGTTGCTTCTTTCATTGTTTCATATGCAGCGGGGAGGGCATATACGGCACAGACAGACAGTGCGTTTGTAATAAAGTGAACGATCATTGAAGATACTATCGAACCGGAGGCCTCCACCAGGCAGCAGAAAACTATGCCCAATACCACCGCATAGAAGAACTGGTTCAGATTTCCGTGGAAAAGCCCGAAAAGCAGTGCCGAGAAGATGATTGCTCTTGTGGGACTCGCTTTACGGTAGGTTCTGTAAACCGCTCCCCTGAACACCGTTTCCTCCACAACAGCGGGAAGAAGTGCCGTAAGAAGCAACGCGGGCAGGAAGGGAAGCTGTTTCATCAAGCCCAATACCAGACCCGTGGTTTCATTTTCCGTGAACACAAGGGACAGAGCATTGAAGAATCTGAGTACCGGCTGTAAGAGAAATGCCAGCAATATGGTGAGCATCACATCTCCCGCACGCATTTTCACAACCTTGATCTCTTTGGGAACATTGATCCCGCAATAAACGAAAAAGAAGATAAAGGGTGCGATCGTAAATGCCTGGCTTACTATGACATTTGCCGTAATGGCGGTAAACAGCTTCGCGACCGCCGGCACAAAAGCCACCAGCAGCTGCAGCACCGTCATCACCGCAAAAGCCGTGAGAAGCGCGATATTAAGTATTTCGATTTTTTTCTGATCGGTAAATGATTTCAATCTAACCACCTCATATTATATATTTCCGCAAACACTAACATTGTATGACACAAGGCGGGCTTTTTCAACAAAAATAAAAATAAACATCTCCGCTTTGTCAAAGCTTTTGCTTGACAAAAAAACCGCACCGTGTTATAACACCTGCACCATATTACATAAAGAGGACGGAAAAACTATGTTTTATTTAGGACGTATTCAAAAATTACGTGTCGCAAAAATTGCGGAACACGGTGCATATCTTACATTTGAGGGTGTTGAAGCACCCGATTTCGGAGAACTTCCCGAAAACGAGACCATCGATTCAAGGAACATCCTGCTTCCCAGAAAAGAAGCTGCGGGGCTCAAACAGAATGACATCGTAGAGGTGTTTGTTTACAAGGATTCTTCGGACAGGCCCATAGCGACCGCATCCACTCCCAAACTCCTGTGGGGCGAAGTCAAAAGGCTCACGGTAAAGGATGTGACTCAGATCGGCGCTTTCCTTGACTGGGGTCTTGTGAAGGATCTGTTTCTTCCTTTCAAGGAGCAGACCTACAGAGTAAGAAAAGGCGACGAAGTTCTCGCCTCTCTCTATGCCGACAAATCCGGCAGACTCTGTGCAACCATGAAGGTTTACAAGATGCTTGTTTCCCAATCTCCTTATAAAAAGGACGATGTGGTGAACGGTCTTTGCTATGAGCTCATTGAAAGCTTTGGTGCATACATAGCCATCGACGACAAGTACTCGGCTCTCATTCCCAGACATCGTCTTTTTGAAAAAGTCCTTCCCGGAATGACAGTAACCGCCCATGTGGCAAAGGTGCTGGAGGACGGACGTCTTGAGCTTGCTCTCAGGGATAAGGCTTACATGGAACTGGGCTCGGACGGCGAAAAGATCTATGACCTGCTTTGTGCCGCGGGAGGTTTTCTTCCTTACCACGACAAGAGTTCACCGGAACTCATCCTTGCAAAGTTCGGTCTCAGCAAAAACGCCTTCAAGCGTGCCATAGGACACCTTCAAAAGGAAGGCAGGATCATCATCTCCGATGACGGCATTACAAGAACCGAAATATAAAAACAGCGGCCCGGAGCCATATGGCTTTTGGCCGCTATTTATTTAGGCGCGCAAGGAATGCACCGCCTTCTTTTTTTAACCAGTTGCGTCTGCTCCTGTAATCGGGAATGGCCCTTTCCACTACCGACCAAAACAGCCTCGAGTGATTCATCTGAAGCCTGTGTGCCAGCTCATGGACTACGACATAATCCAGTACAGCCTGAGGCATCAGCACAAGCAAACAGTTGAAGCTGAGATTTCCGTTAATGCTGCAGCTTCCCCAGATGGTGGATTGCTTTCTGATGCTGATCTTTGTCCAGGTTACTCCAAGAACCTCGGCAAAATAGGCCACTCTTTCGGGAATGATCCGTCGGGCTTTTTGCATCATCTCACGCACTTCCTCATCCGAGAAAGCAGGTTTCGCATTTTCTTTCTCTTCAAGAATCCTTGCAAGATTCTTTTCAATCCATTCACTGTGTTTTTCGGCGAATTTTTTGATCTCCTTTTCCGACATGAATCGCGGAACTCTGGCAACCACCTCGCCTTTTTTTGTGATCTGTATCACGGCGGTCTTTCTCGAAGACCTTACAACCCTCATCTGCAATTCCATAGATCAATTATCAGGTATCAAGGAATCTCATCTTGTTGCCTTCAGGTTTTCTTCTTGTATCCTGTTTAGGCTGCTCGGGTTTTCTGATCGCTCCGCCCAGCTGATTCATCACGTCACGCTTGCAGGCTTCGCAATAACGACCGGTAAGGATCCTCTTACCGCATTTTTCACAGTTAATGGCGACATCAGAACTCTCAGAGAAAGCCAGACGCTCTTCTCTGATCCACTTTCTGATCTGAGACGATGTAACCTCCATAGCGTCGCAAACTTCCTGAATGCCGCATCCGGGGTTATCGTAAACGTATTTCTTTACATCCTCGAACTTCTCATCCAACTTCTTAAGACATGCCTGACAAAGCGGAGGTCCGCTGAGGTAAGTAAACATTTTGCCGCAATGTGCACAATTTTTCATCTCCATAAGTCATCACCCTTTCTCGTTTGTATTTCCGATCTTGTCGTTTCCGGCGAAACTCCGTATCATACATCGGAGGTTCCTGCCGCAATACACAGAAAGTAAACCTTATCGACTCCCGCATTCTTCAGTGCGGCAGCGCACGCATTCACCGTGCTCCCGGTAGTGTAAATGTCATCTGCCAGAAGTACACACCCGGGCATATGTTCCGCAGGCAAACACGCTTTAAACGCGCCCTCAAGGTTTTGAGCTCTTTCGGCTCTGTTAAGGCCCTTCTGATCCCTCGTTTTTTTTATTTTCACGAGAAAACGTCCCACGGGAATGCCCAGGCACTCCGAGAGACTTTCGGCAAACAATTCCGCCTGATTAAACCCACGGGCTCGTTGTTTCCCTTTGGTAAGAGGTACGGGAACGATCGCATCGGCCCTGAAGGACCGGAGGAAGCTCTCATGTCTCTTAACCGTCGCTTTCCCGAAAAAATCGACCAATTCGCGGGTTCCTTCTTCTTTAACCCACTTGATTGCTTTTCCGATATCGGAATGATAAACAAAAGTACATCTGCCCGCATCGAAGACAAACTTTGTTTTTCTGCAGGAAGAGCAGTACTCCTCCGCCTCGTCTTCTATAGCCCTTCCGCATTTCAAACAAAAGGGGCGGGCAACGAACTTAAGCTTCCCTTTGCACTCTTCATGTAAAAAACCTCCCTTCGGAATGACAGGTTTCAGACATATCGGACATACATCGGGAAATAAAAACTCAAACAATTGCATCTTTAAGATATTTTACAACATTTGAGCCATTTCTTCAAGAATGTTATTAAAACTTAACCATTCCGTCACTAAAACAGGGACTCAGGGTACAATCCCGCTTCGAAAAGCTTTCTGAAGGATTCGACTACGAAGGGCTTATCTTCCTTGTAGGTAACACCGAACCACTTGTCTCTGCTCTTTAAAACATCCACCGTAGCAACGCCGTCTGAAACCATCTTTCCTATGATCTCGGGCAACAGATACTCCGCTTTCAGCTCATTTCCGCCTATGCCCTTAAGGAAATCGCCGAAGCCCGCATTCAACTCGTCAAGGAAAGCCGGAGTGCAACCCCACATGTTCATGGAAACGGGAGCATCCAGTGCGATCTCGATGGGATTTCCTTTGGCGTCCTTTGCCTTTGCCACACTGCCGTCCTTGTAGATCTCAAATCTCTCATGTACCGAAAGGAGCTTGCCGTCTTCCGAAACCTCGCAGGCGCCTCTGGTAACCTTTCCGTTCTCACTCAGAGTGTTTCCGAGTACAAATCCCACCATCGAGAAAGTCATAGGTCTTGCGTTCACATCCACGTTTGCAAGATAGTCATGCATTACCTTGAAGGCCTCGCTTCCGTAGTAATCATCCGCGTTGATGACCGCAAAGGGTTCATTGACTTTGCCGAGACAGGAAAGAACCGCATGTCCCGTTCCCCATGGCTTGGTCCTTCCGTCGGGTATCTCAAAGCCCTCGGGCACGTTGTCCAGTTCCTGGAAAACATATTCAACCTCAGCCTTTTCCGAGATCACGGGCTTGATTATCTTCTTAAATTCATCATACAGATCGCGTCTGGTGATGAAAACGATCTTGTCAAAACCTGCCTTGAGCGCGTCATATATGGAGTACTCCATGATGATCTCCCCGGATGTACCTACGTGCTCAAGCTGCTTGATACCGCCGCCGTAGCGGCTTCCCATGCCTGCCGCCATAATTACAAGTGCTGTTTTATTCATTCTTCCACCTCTCTGATAGCTCTTTCAAGTCCCGAATAACGCTTCTGTTCCATGGTGTTTCTGATCATGGTGCGCACCGTGTCGGAACTGCCGATTATTGTAACACACTTCTTTGCTCTTGTCACCGCCGTATAAAGAACATTACGGTTAAACAGGAGCGAAGGCCCGTTCAAAAGCGGCATTACCACCGCGGGATACTCGCTGCCCTGTGATTTGTGTATCGTGACCGCATAGGCAAGCACCAGCTCGTCATGCTGCGAGAAGGCATATTCCACCAGTCGTCCTTCTTCAAATTCAACCGTTATGTGCTCGGTCACAAGATCGATCTCTTTGATGATGCCGCAATCACCGTTAAACACTCCGCTCCCGCTGTCTATGACTATGCCCCGGAGGCTTTTTATCACCCATTCCAGCTGGTAGTCGTTCTTGATCTGCATGACCTTGTCGCCCTCGCGGAAGACCTTGCCGTTGTCAAAGACCTTCTCCGTCTTCCCTCTCGCTCCGGGATTCAGCGTATTCTGAAGCGTGAGGTTCAGGCTTTCACAGCCCAGCTCACCCGCGCGCATAGGCGTAAGCACCTGCACCTCGAGGGGAGAAATCCCGAGATACCCGGAGATCTTCGTCTGAACAAGATAGATTATGCCTTCTATGATGTTCTTCACATCCCTTCGCTCAAGGAAAAAGAAGTCATTGTTCATACGGTTGTCGAGTGAGATCTCCTCGCCGCGGTTGATCTTGTGGGCATTCACTATGATGGAGCTTTCCGCCGCCTGACGGAAGATCTTTTCCAGACGAACGGTGTTGAACCGCCCGGAGTTGATGATGTCCTTAAGAACATTTCCCGGACCTACGCTGGGAAGCTGGTTCACATCTCCCACCAGGATCACACGTGTTCCGACCTGTATCGCCTTAAGAAGTGCATATATCAGGCTGATGTCCACCATGGAAACTTCATCCACTATCATCACATCCGTTTCCAAAGGATTGGATTCGTTCCTTGAAAACTCAAGCGGACCCACATTCACTCCGCCTTCATCCGGCCTTTTCTGCAGTTCCAGAAGACGGTGAACGGTCTTTGCCTCCATGCCCGTGGTCTCAGACATACGCTTCGCGGCTCTTCCCGTGGGCGCGGCAAGAAGGACATCCATACCCTCTCTTTCAAAGAAGCGGATGATGGCATTGATCGTGGTGGTCTTTCCCGTACCCGGACCACCCGTCAGCACAAAGACACCTCTCTTTACCGCCTCGGTCACAGCCTGCTTCTGCAGGTCGTCAAGTTCTATGTCAAGATCTTTGGTAACGCCCTGAATGCGTTCCTCGATCTTTTTGTCTGAAATATTAAAACTGCAGTTCAGGTCGCACAGCATCCTGGCCACGTTCAATTCCATATAGTAAAAAGAGGAAATGTATATGTTGCGTTCCCCTTCCTCTTTTATAACGATCTTATTGTCCGAAAAGAGACGAATGAGCTGCTGTTTCATCTGTTCTTCTTCCGCAGGGATCATTTCGGCCGTGCGAAGCATGAGTTCCCGTTCGGGGAGATAGACATGACCCAGCCCCGTAGCTGTGGTCAGTGCATAGAGCAGCGCCGCTCTTACGCGAAAATCGTCATCGGGTGAAATCCCTGCCCGCATCGCGATCTCATCCGCCGACTTGAAACCGACCCCCGGAATGTCCTCTGCCAGACGATAGGGGTTGTCACGGAGGACAGAATACATCCTTTCGCCATAGAAGGCATAGATCTTCACTGCCAGGGCGTTGGATATGCCAAAATGCTGCAGATAGATCATGGCATTTCTCAATTCATGCTTTCTGGCAAATTGCTCTGCTATGCGCATGGCTCCCGCTTCGCTGATGCCCTTGACCTCCGAAAGTCTCTCCGGCTCTTCGTCCATGATCCTGAAGGTGTCATCCCCGAACTTCTTCACAATACGCTTTGCGAGCGCTGCGCCTATGCCCGTGATCGCACCGCTGGCAAGGTAACGTTCCATGTCGGCCGCATCCGTGGGCGTAATGGCATGAACGGAAGAAACCCGGATCTGATCACCGTATTGCGGATGGAATATGCTCTCGCCCTCAACCTCCACATATTCTCCCTCATCAAAAACAGCCATGGCACCGACACAGCAAACTTCTTCGTTCTCTGTTTCGACCGTCATGACTGTATAACCTGTTTCATCACTTCTGTATATGATTTTTGAAATATACCCCTTGATCGTCATTGCTCGTTGTTCTTAATGGAATCATAAAGCATCTCGGCTATACCGAGATTGGCATTGTCAGAGATCAACTTTGCGTAATGAGCATTGAGCTTGTCGCTGAACATGTTAAGGTAGTCGTTTTCCTTTTCCTCGGAATTGTCGATCAGCGTTTCCTTTGTGCTCTTTACCACCTGCTCGATGAGATACTCCTCAAAGCTCTTGCAGGCTGCCATGAGTTCCTCATCCGTACTGTCCTTCGAAAGCCCGGAGATCGTGGAGGAAAGCTTGTCCGCAGATGTCTTCTGTGCGGAACTCTGAAGCTGCTGTGTATATAAGTAATCGGAACCGATTGATATTGCCATGTTTACCTCCTGTCAAACGCATTCAAAGCCGCGTCTTCAGCGCTTATCTGCGAAGGTTGTTAGCCTGCTGGAGCATTTCGTCGGAAGCGTTAATGATCTTGGAATTCATTTCATATGCTCTCTGGGCTACGATCAGGTTGACCATTTCATCAACCGTCTGGACGTTGGAAGCTTCAAGATAACCGGAGCGTACCTTGGAGGTTTTGAGTGCCTCGTCCTCCGCCTCAAGTCTGGGTTCTCCGGAAGCGGGGCTCTGCACCAGCAACGAACCGGAGATCTTTTCAAGACCCGCGGGGTTGTTGAACTGTACAAGGCCCACCTGCATCTCAAGGTCTGTGATGGTCTCATCCGGATTCCTGTAGAAGAATTTTCCGTACTCATCTATAAATACATTTGCGGTGCTTATGCCGGGATCGAACTCGATCGCTTCGCCTGTGGTTCCGAGGATCGGATTTCCGTCAGCGTCCGCAAGTGTAAGATTTCCGCTTGCAGCAAGGGAAATGTTAAAATTACCCGCACGTGTGTAAGCCACACCTTCTTCTCCGGTACGAACCATGAAGAAGCCGTTACCCTCTATGCAAAAGTCAAGGGTGTTGCCTGTAGCGGTCATATTTCCCTGAACGAAACGTGATGTAACGGAGGCTGTCCTGACGCCCAGTCCCACCTGTCCGATGACCGGCTTGGGATTGCCCTCGTTGTCCTCTGTCTTCGTCTGTAATTTGGAATAAAGCAGACTCTTGAATTCAACTGTTTCTTTCTTGTAGCCTGTGGTATTAACATTTGCAAGGTTGTTGGATATGGTGTCGACAGCCGTCTGCTGCGCGATCATTCCCGAAGCTCCTGTCCAAAGTGAACGTAACATTTAAATGCCTCTCTTTCGTACTACTGCCAAGCCTTTAAAGGTGTCAGCTTACGCGGCCAACGGAATTGGCTGCCTGTTCAAGTGTTGAATCCATTGTCTGCACGACCTTCTGATTTGCTTCATAGGCACGTGTGATGGCAATGAGGTTTGTCATCTGTCTGACAACATTAACATTGGACTGTTCAAGATAGCCCTGTCTGATGAGTCCTGTGGGTTGCTCAACCTCTGTGGCTCCTTCCACGGGTTCATACATGGTGTCCGCAAATTTCTTCAAGTACTTGTAATCCTCAAAGTCAGTAAGAGCAATGTTGTCCACGAACTCCCCGTCGGCGTACACGGCTCCGTTTTTGTCGATAGCCACGTCAGCGGCATCAGTGGGAACAATGAGGTCTCCGCCTTCGCCCTGAAGCCTGTTTCCGTCCATGTCCATCACCATTCCTTCGGAATTGATGGTGAAGTTTCCCGCTCTTGTATATCTGAAATGCTCATTCCCCGCCGTATCCACGACTCTCATTCTGAAGAAGCCGTTTCCGTCGATCGCGAGGTCGTAGGTGTTTCCCGTACCTCTGAGTGAGCCCTGCTGATAGTCTGTGTATTCCTGACCGATCTTAACACCGAGAGTGACTTTTCCGATAAACTCGTCTCTGTCATAGTTCTCCGAACGGTCTCTTACCTTGATCTTAAGCATATCATCAAACGACTGCGAAGTAACATATTCTGTTTTGAACCCCGTGGTAGCTGCGTTAGCAACGTTGTTTGCGATGACATCCAGTCTCTTCTGTTCATTTCGCATGCCCGTCCATGCAGTATAGAGTCCTCTGACCATATGCTTTCCTTTCTGTCAACATTCCTTGCCATTACAAAAAAAGTTTCCGATCTCATATCGGTTACAAAAGATTATATACAAATACGCGGCTTTTTTCAAATGTTTTATAAACCGTCGTAAAAGTGATCGCAACAGTAACCCTTATAGGTTTTTTCGGCATTTTGTCCCGAAAAAATAACCCTGAGATCGAAAACTTTTTTAATTATTCTGCAACGCTTTTTCCGGATTTTTTTTGCTTTTCCACTTAAGGCCGATCAGCAGAGCGGTCTCCGCAAATATCACACAGACCAAAAGGCACGTCGCCATATCCGCTTTAATATCTGCCCGCAAACATTCTTCAGTCAGACTTTCGGGTCCCAACCATTTAATTCTGAACTCATCGGTTATCAAAACGAGGAGATTCCATAAAGAATGCAACAATATCGGATACCGGATCTTCCCTGTACGCTCGTAGGCAATACAAAGTACATACGACAGGACAAACATTACCAACGCTTTATAGGAGAAGCCATGCATGATCCCAAACAAAGCAGACGTTACACAAACCGCCCATGTCTCTCCGTATTTCCTGAGACCTGTATAAAGATAACGCCTAAACAGCATCTCTTCAGCCAGAACGCACCATATACCATATATAAGTACACGTCTCACATGATCCAATAATTCAAAGACGTGTATTTCCTCATTTTTGTAGCCAAGCATTCCGTTTCTGAGCAATTCGGCATCTGTAACCGTTGCATTCATAGCTTTATAGGCAAAGTATAGTACTACAGTTATCAAAACATATTTTATAGGTCCGCCGGGTATAGAGGAGCTCTTAACCATTTGTATCCCCTTAAGCTCGCTTTTTTGTTTTTTAATAAGCAGTATCGCCACTATCATAATAACAAAAGCGAATATCAGGTCTGCCGCCTCATCACTGATGCCATTGCACAAAAAGGTCTTTCCCAGAACAACAACCAATGCCGTAACAGCTGTCAGGATAATCTCCTTGGAAACGTATTTTCTGTAATCGGCTCTATTTGCCAATATGCCTTTGACCATAATACAACCAACCAATCCGCATATGACCGATATCGATATACAGCATATAAATGCATACAAGACAGCTAAAGGTGAAATCGAAAAATCAACTGTGATCATTTCCCTATAATCACCAACCGCATATTGCAGTAAAAGAGTCATAGCAGGTCTGATAATCATAGTTACCGCGCATCCCGCCGCCACGCCGATAAAGCCTTGAATAAAGGACAAGAGGAAGGTAAATAAATAAATCTGGACCGGTTGACTTCCAAGTGTTTTAAGCAAATTGAACAGACCTTTATTACTTTCGATCACCTCGATATTTGTATTCAGAAAACCGATCGCCACAGCTCCGATCAGAACAAAGCTCATTGAAGACGCAATATTTCTAAAATCATTATTCAAACCTTTTTCCAAGTCATATGAATAGTTTCGCTCAAAAACTCTCTGGCCGTGTCTGGACAAATAGTCATTTGCTTCTTCAAAATCCGCTACGCTTTTTAATTCTATATCCGCCTTGTCAACCACAAAGTTTTCTGCTCCGATAAGAGAAGCGGGAATATATATGTCTACACTGTTCAGAGCAGAGGCTTTCCCATTTTTAATCACACCATCCACAGATATCTCAAGGCTTTTAAGGCCATTTTTGAACGTTAAACGTTCCTCTCTGTTCATCTCGTCAGTAAAAAAGAGAGTCAGCCGCGTCCCCACCGCATTTTCTAAATCTATCGAATTCTCTTTTAAAAAGTTCTCGGTAACTATAGTTCCGACACTATTGCCTATGATCTTCGCACCGGTTTGGATTTCAGAGTCAAACAGCAGTTTTTCTCCTTCCGAGCAGTAGAAGCAGCACCTGTTAAAACTGTTATTATCCCGTTTTCCGTCTATGACGATGTGATCAACAGAGCCCTCATGCATACATCTGCTATTGTTTGCTTTCAGGTCTTCCCCGAATGTCAGAACATCATTTACCGAAAGCATCTGAAGATCGGATGCTTCAATCAATTCGCCATTAGCGTTCTCGCCAACCGCTCTGTTCATAGTCCCCGTCCCGAAAGAGACAATTCTGGCAGACAGTTTATTCTCATCTTTGTTTAGGTATGAGCTTGTTCCAAAGGAAAAAAAGACCACCATAAATATGCTTATCACCGAAAAAGCAATCCAGCTCACATAATACTTCTTTCTGTTATTTATTATTGTCTTTATGGCTATCAGAAAAACATTCCTCAGCATATTCTTCCATCCTTTATCTGAACCTGTCTGTCGGCGGTCATGGCCAATTCTTTATCATGTGTGACCATTAAAAACATTTTCCCTGCCGTCAATTCGCGTAACCAGGTCATTATATTTCTGCCTGTCTCCTCATCCAAATTTCCGGTTGGTTCATCTGCAAGAATAAGCGTAGGATCATTTATCATTGCTCTGGCTATAGCCACCCTTTGTTTTTCACCGCCGGACATCTCTTTGGGCTTGTGTTTTTTTCGTTCAAGAAGGCCAACTTTTTCCAGCATATCCGTCGCTTTGAGCATGGCCTTTGCGGGTTTTTCCCCTTTTATCAATAACGGTAAAGCAACATTCTCTACCGCACTTAAGGAATCTTCCAACATATATGATTGATAAACAAAGCCAATATGATCATTCCTGAATTTTGCCAACTCCCCGGTTGACATAGCTGCAATGTTTTTGCCATCAATATGAACCGTGCCTGAAGTGGGTTGGAGCAATGTCCCTATAACATTCAACAAAGTTGTTTTCCCTGAACCCGACTTTCCTATTATCGAAACAAATTCTCCGTCTTCTATGTTTAGATCAATTCCTCGCAAAGCTTGAACACGAGTATCATCCTTATCGCTTCCGAATGTTTTACACAGATCATGTATTTCTATCATCTCTTCTGTCTCCTTTATTGTTCAACCATGCTTGAGATTACCTGCATATTATATGGGAAAGCTCTGGATTGAATAAAACTGTTGTATCCCGGATCAGATCCGTTAATGTCCAAAACCTCCTTAAATATAAAAGGATCTTCGGTTCCTTTTTTGTATTCTGTCCGTATCTCAATCTCAAGTATCTGATCTTTTTTTACCTCTAAGCCGCTTTCAGGTATCTCATTACCGTATTGAACGGTGAATAAAAAGGGACCTTCTTTAATTTTCCACTGCATTATCTTCGTATCATCTTCATCATTTTTAAACTTTATATTGACTATAAGATCGTCCTTGGCATCAATCTGATAATGCAAAAATCTTCCTATCCTATAAGAAAGCATCGGATTATCAGCCTCCATATCCCGAAGCTTCAGTTCACACGTATACTCATATTGTGCTTTAGAAACATTGATTTTCCCATGCTTTTGGCAAAATAATTCATTATTCCGCAACAGTTCAACCGAACATCCCTTCAGTTCATCACTTACAGAGGTCTTAATTTCGAATGCCGCCCCGCTTTTCCATTCCTTATAAAGCTTTACTTCAACATTATCATATATTATTCCGTTTCCGCCTTCATCATAGATTTTAAGTGTCCAATTTCCCGATAAAACCTTTTCAACGTCAATTTTCTTATCAATCAATATTGTTTGAAATACTATTTCAGCCTCGCCCCTCTCATTCAACGTAATATCATATTCAAATGGCAAGATGATCATTCTGTTTTTTTCAATCTTATCTTTCTCATAAACAGAAGCTGCACAAAAAACTATACATAATGCCAATATAACAGCCATTACGATTTCAATTTTTTTCATAGCCGTCCTCTTTCTCTTTTTTATATGTCAAAAGTAAAACAATTTCGGAAATAATTGCATACAGAAGTAAAAATATTAAGATGGGAACAAGCACAGTCACAACATTTGGGCAAACATCCTTAAGTGTTTGAAATTCAGGCTTTCCGATCAATGCCGATCTGCCGAATATAATGCATATGGCAACAGCCAACGCTCCGCCTGTTACGACTCCGATAATCCCATATATGGCAATTTCTCTCCGTTCAAATTTTTTAATCTTCTTCTCGGTCATTCCGAGATTGTTTAAAATTGTTCTTGTGGCTTGATGTTCCTTCATATTTCTGTATATGACGGAAAAAAGCATTGCCCCGACAACGAGGTAAGCAAAGCCTCCTATTACTCCAAAAATCCTGCTGTACTCTTTCATTATCATAGTTATGCCTAAAAGCTGTGTAGCTATGGAACGCGCTGCTATACCATATTCATTTTTTATATATGATATCATAGGATAAGCATCTTCAAAGTTTTTCATACTCACGTCAACTCTTGTCGGATCCTTGGGAGAATCGCCCCCCTTCTCGTCAAAATACCAAGGTACATCCGCCGTGAAAATATAATCAGTGCTCGTATTGTATTTGAAATCCCCACCGGTTTTTCTGTATGGACTGTCAGACAGAAAATTATCATATACTCCTACTATTTCAACTTCCATATGTATTGAATTATTCTCATCAGTAATTAACGCTTTTTTTCCTACTATTTCTTCCGGTTCATACCCTAATATATGGCAATCATAATTACTTACCATCATGGCTTTCTTTTCACCTTCACAGAATTCCCGCCCTGCTATGATCGCTTTCTGTCCTTTTTTTTCGAATTCACACAATTGATCCCACGGAAAAATAAGCCCATTATCATCGGTGTATACTCCCGTTAGATGCACCTCGCTACAATTGCCCCGGTCTACACTTACATAAGATCTGATTCTTTCAAGCACATATAGTTTTCGAATTTTTTCAATTTTAGGGTTCTCTCTAAGCATGCGAAAAAAAGAATCCGAAAGCAATTGATACTCTCCACTGACAGTAAATGTCTTTAGATTAACAACTGTTGTATCAGTTACAACTATATTGTTATTCTGTTCTTTCTCAAATACTTTTTGGATAAATGAACAATAAGATGAAAAGATAGGAATGATTACCGCTATGATTATAGAAATAAACGTAATGACCGTTCGTAAGATATTCCCCTCGACCTTTCGTATGAATAAAAGTCTAAACATTTTCCCCCCCCTTTGTGCAGAATGATCCACCTGATTAAAATATCATTATATAACCTTGGATGTCTTTTCATTTTTCCCCAAAAAATAGTCAAAAAGTCCCAAAAAGCTCGCCTCCGTATCGGAGACGAGCTTTTTTTCTTATCTGTTCACCCAGACTCGCATTTCGCCCTCACCGCGGTTGTTCCACGTGTAATAGGGCACGAAAGTCACTTCGGTACTTTCTTTTTCGGGTGTTTCAAAGTCCTTGTAGAGTTCATTTGAAGTCGCCTTTTCCCTGAAGCCCGGAAGGCTGATCGCAGTGATCTCTTGCCCGGCTATGTCGATCTTTTTGAGTTTTGCAAGACCGGGATCGGTGGCTACGGAAAGAAGATGAAGATCCTTGCCGTTGTCCTTTTCTTCTATGCAGTAAACAAAGGGGCCGTAGGAAACAGCCACTTTACCCGCATTTTCAACCACCGCGGAAGCGGAACTCAATATGCGTACCTTGTGTTCAAAGGTGATCTCTATGGAATCTCCCTGCATGAAATCGCCGGTAACGTACTCATAACCCTTCCGCAGCTCATGCTTTTTGTCGCCGCATTCGAGGGAGTAACCGGTACACCAATCGGGAATTCGAACAGCTATTGTTTGGTTTGCGGTGCATATGCCTTCCGAAACGGAATCGCAGGTTATGCGGAGCTTTCCGGAGTTCAGGACGTCCGAGTCCACATTCCATATGACTGTTTTGCCGTTATATGCCTTTTCGACCTTACCGCCGAGGTAGAGGTGCATGAAAAGGGTGTCTTCATTTTCCGCATATGCATAGGCGGCTACGGAGCTCACCGTGCGTGCGATGTTGGGCGGGCAGCAGGCACAGCCGAACCACTTCTGCCTCACGGGCTTCACATGGAATTTGCGCTCGTCCTTGTGGCAAGCCTCGGGGCGCACCTCCAACGGATTCACATAAAAGAAGCTCTTGCCGTCCATTGCCATTCCCGCGAGTACCGTGTTGTACAGGGAACGCTCCATCACATCTGCATATCTGCTGTCCACGTCCATGCTCAACATTCTGCGCGCAAAGAACACTAAGCCTATGGCTGCACAGGTTTCGGAGTAAGCCGTATCGTTGGGCAGGTCGTAATTAAAGGAGAAAGCTTCCCCAAGGTGTGTGGCGCCTATGCCTCCCGTAATGTACATCTTCTTGTTAACTATGTTGTCCCAAAGGCGCTCACAGGCCTTCTTGAGGCTCTCGTCCCCTGTAAGACGGGCGATGTCCGCCATTCCGGAGTAGAGGTAGGTCGCGCGAACCGCATGTCCCGTTGCCTCGTCCTGCTCGCGGACAGGCTTGTGAGCCTGATAGTAGTGGTACCATTCGCGGTCTCCGTGCCTTTTCGCCTCTTCGGGATGTTCCTTGTCAAAGTAGTAAGGCCTTGTACCGCGCTCATCGATAAAGTACCTGCTGAGTTCAAGATACCTGCCGTCTCCCGTTGTCTCATAAAGACGCACCAGCGCCATCTCCGCGATCTCATGTCCGGGATAGCCGTTGATCTTTCCCTCTCCCTTGCCAAACTTCTCGTAAACAAAGTCGGCAAAACGACGGGCTGCGTTCAAAAGCTTGTCCTTGCCCGTTGCTTCATAGTAGGCAACAGCCCCTTCCAAAAGGTGTCCCAGGCAATACAGCTCGTGATGATCCTTCAGGTTGGTGAAGATCTTGGACATATCGTTGATGATGTAGTAGGTGTCCAGATAGCCGTTTGGCTGCTGTGCGGCGCACACGATGTCTATGGCCTCATCCGCCGTTTTCTCAAGCTCCGGATCCGGATGCTGGGTAAGGGAATAGCCTACCGCCTCGATCCACTTGGAAAAGTCCGTGTCCTGAAACAGGAAGCCGTAGAACCTGTCCTCCAAGTGCTCCTTGTCCTCGGGCAGGACCTGAAAGATGTTGGTGGGCCAGATCTTCTCTGCATATGCCTTGCCGAGCTCCTTACGCTTCGCGGTGATCTTCCCCGCCAGCTTAAAGTTCCGCATCGCCCAGCTCGGCTCCGCGCCCTCTACCCGGTCATTGATGGCATTCCATTGGTAGGGGATGACCTCCTTACGCACCAACTCCATCTCGCCCTTCCAGAAGGGATCCTCAACCTTGACCTTGCGCAGGTTGAGAGGTGTGGGGTTTGTCTTGTTCATAGAATTCTCTCCTTTGTGGTCATTGAGTTCTCCTAAGATCATGGGTCGCCTCAATTTAATGGCGTCATCTCACCCGCCATGTTGATAGCATAGTAATCGCGCACCTCATTCAGATCCCCTGTCATTCCGAGGATCCACATGAGCTTTGTGATCGCTGCCTCGCCCGTCATGTCGTGAGCCTCCATCGCTCCGATGGCAAGCGCCCTTTTGCCGGTTTCGTACACATCCATCTTTGTGCCCTCGTACCTGCACTGGGTTCCCACAACCACCGCCATTCCGCCTTGGATCAGCTTCTCAAGCGCTCCGATGAAGTCATGCTTTATGAACGGCATTCCGCCGATCCCGTAAGCCTCTATGTAAAGACCCTTGTAGCCCTTCTCCGCGATAGCCTCCAGAAGACTCCTGTGAATCCCCGGGAACATCTTCAGCATACAGACTTCGCTCGAGTAGGAGTCGGACAGCTTGAATATGCCTGTTCGCTCCGGCACTGCGCTTTTCTCGATCCGCATGCCCAGGGACGAGATCTTCGCGATGTAGGGATAATTGATGCTTTCGAAGGCGTCGAAACTTAGGGAGCGCACCTTGGAAGCCCTGCACCCGAGCATGACTTTTCTGTTGAAAGCCACGAAAACTCCCGGAATCCCGCTTGCAGCCATATGAATAGCGCACCTGCAGTTCTCCATCGCATCCGCCACGGGATTGGTGATGGACAGCTGGGAGCCGGTCAAAACCACGGGAATCCCGATGTTTCTCAGCATGAAAGAAAGCATGGAAGAAGTGTAGGCAAGGGTGTCCGTTCCGTGGATCACCACGATCCCGTCATAGGAAGCTCTGCAGTCGCTGATCTTCTTCGCCAGCGCGCTCCAGTCCTCCGGGAAAATGTTGGCGCTGTCCAAGGAGCAAAAATCCTCTATCTCCAAGTCCAGATCTCCCGACACCATCTTCAGTTCCGCCTGCATATCCTTGACGGACAGCCCCGGGATCAGGCCATTCCCCTTCATTACCGCTGACAGCGTGCCTCCGGTGTTGATTATAAGTATCTTTTTGCTCAAGTAATTGTCCTCCGAAATAGTTGTGGGGCGGAATGATCTTATGCTCTCATTTTAACCGCACCCTTTAGCTCATCGCTAAATTCTTCAATATCTTCAAATGTAATAGCCTTCTCTTCCAAGAGGGAATATGCTTCCTCCTGTAGTTAAATCATTTCACGGGAACAACATCGCACTGATCCGCTCCACGTATTCCTTCCTGCGTTCCGCTGTCATTGCAGGGGGCTCATCATCCGTTACGATCCAGCATTCTTCCACGTAGCTCGAAATAGGATTTAGCCAGGGGATAATCATTATATTGCTTTTATCAATGTCATACGAAGAAAGAATCATTCGCATTTCATCGGCAGAGACGCCCCTCATATTCATCAATTCCTCAAGAGTTTTTTCGCGATTTGTTCCGGGCAACACTCCGAAAGAATAGCTGTCCTTTGCCATCTGCCAAACATAGACTTCCAAGCCTTTAAAAGCAGAAAGGTCAAAATACTCCGGATACTTTTCCCTCAAAGTTTCCTCATCAATTTCCGTCCCCCATATTTCATCTTCTGTATAGAACTCCGCAGTCACCAGCACGTCTTTATCAGGCATAACGAAAGAATAGCCCCAATAATCACTGTCAAAATGAGATTTATTTATCTCCTGTCCGTCTACGTAAACGTGGATATCAGCATCGCATATTATCCCGTTTGTTTTTATCTCTACAAGTTCCCCGGCTTTTGCTTCTGAAGGAGTATCGGCGAAGAGATCCTCAGTACTGCCAAGCTCGTATTTTATACTGTAAGTGACTTTGGTTGTCGGTGTGTTATCCCTATTCTTTACCTTTTGATCGTACTCCATTTTCCAAAGCTCATCTATGCTCTTGAAATTATTCGGAAACCAGAACACCGATGTTTTATGATAAGTGACACCTGCGTCTATCAGTCGATTCCATACAACAACCTTGTAAGCGATCGCTTTATATTCTTTTGTCCCGCCATCTTCATAACTCCCACCGGGAATTATCGGAGTTATCAAAACCAGTATGATCAAAACGATGATCCATATTTTTTTCTTCATGATATGCACCCTCCCATCAGATCCAGCCGCAATCAGCAAATCTCCATTCCGCAGCATAATCCGCTACAGGGAACCATGTAAACTCTTCCCCGCTTTTCATATAAAGAGGATGTCTCGGATTCCCGGAACTTGTCATTTTCCCCCGATGAAACCATTGATCACAATTTATACTTTCCGCAATATCATACAACGTATCGCCTAAGTAAAACCTTTTATCAATTGCATTCCCCCATGCCGCCCATACTCTGTAAATCGAATATGATTTACACAAAGCTTTCAGAACAGCAATATTCTTTTCCAGTAAAGTTTTATCTGCTTTTTGTGGAAGTGCATCAGGGTCTGTAGCTCGCAAAGGATAAAGGTTAACCATGATCCACCCATCAAAGCCCGCTTCATTAACCAGCTTCTTAACCTTACGTATTGTAGGATCAAGCTTTTGAGGAGTTGCTGTGCTTGGATTAACTCCAAATACCAGCATATTTAGTTTACTCGGCTGTCCTATGACATATCGTTCTTCAGCATCTCCAACATAAATCCATCCGGGCAACAGATCGTCCTGTTTCTTCATCCATGTAGGCATATCCTCCAACAGTTGTTTTGATATTCTCATAATCCCATTCCTCCCATATATGAAGTTAACAGTATATCTTACATATATCCTATATTCCTTTTGGCAAGATTATACATTTGATTAGTCAAAGATTGATTAGGGAAGTATCCTTTTCAAAGAAATTTGCAACATCCGCTCTTGCCATTTATACAAGATTGTAGTAAGATACATATGGATAGATAACTCGCGAAGGATAAACACTGGGTCCCAAAATGGGGTAGGTTCATTGAACTGAGCATTCCTATGTGCCTGGGGTTATCTTTTTCTTTGTTTTAAGCTTTCTACAAACTTATTAGGATTTTTGCAGATCTCATTAATTATAAATTCTATCAACTGTTGTGAATACGTATATTGTTGCAAATTGCCAATTGTGTGCTTTCAGGAATATTATAATTAATCATTTTCTTTCCTCCCATGCTTCATCTAATAATTTACAACAATCCAATTAAGGCAATTCTATTAACCTTCCACCCCAAAATCATACTGCAAATAATCCGGCAGTTCCTCTACCATCTGAATGTCAAACAAGTATGTAATCGCAGGTTTTCCGGTGGTGGAATCGATCTTATCCTGCCTTCGAGGATTTGTAAGCTTTCCTTTCCCAGTGTAAATGAAAGGCTGAACAATACCATGTTCCGATTCAACTTTGCGGATAAAAATCAGCGCTTCATCGCTGTTTAGCAAGCCTTCAAGATCACTCTGCTTGACATTGTTCTCACTTTCCCACTGGAAAAGTGTAGAAGTAAGGTACTTGTCTTTATATGCAAGTCTTTCCTCAACAGATGCATCTTTTTTGAGAGATGCAAAAATGACTACAGTCTTTCCGTAGATATAAGTACCTTTCATGTTATAGTCCGGGTCTTTAAGCAACTTCAACTGAACTTGATTCATGCTATAGCTGTGCCACAAAAGAAAAACTTTTTCCCCCGTATACTCAGCATTGTATTTTACGAGCCCATATTCAAGCAGATCCTGCAAGTGTTCAATGAACTGATCATCAAGAGTGACGTTCAGTCTATATATGCCCGCATTATCAATGATTGCATTATTCTTAAGCATGAACTTAAGAGTGTGATCGATTTGTTCATATGTTACACCCGGGACGATTTCGCGTAGCGTCTCAGCAGCACCAAAATAGTTGGCCGAACCTTTACAAAGGCTCGAAACCACTATGTACTCGTGAGGGCGAACGAGCGGAAGCAATGAAGAGGCATATTTTAAGAAAGCCACCTGCTCTTCAGAAAAAATCGGCAGCTCCGGTTCTCCTATGCCCTTTAAAAAGTTATAATAACAGCCGGTCTTTTTGTATAATATTTGTACCTTGAGCCTTTTTGCAAGTTCACAAGGCTATCGCTGTTTCCAAGCACTCCTCAATCATACTACCATCTACATTTAATGCTTTCTTTAATTCCTAAATATATGTTTTTCACATTCTCCTTACCAATAATATTTGACTCAGATCTATACTGACTATCTGTGGTATATAGCCATATATTGTGAACATAATCAAGTGTTGAAGCTGCTGATGCACTATCTCCTCTACTAATCTGCAACACATCACACATGCCAAACCAGAATACTCCAGCAGAGCATATAAATACAGCAATCCCTAAAATAAAGCCATTACAAAACACGTACAAATGTAACCTTTGCCTGCAAATAGAAAGGTCTGATATTTTTTCTGTATAATTCCGTAGCAATAATCGCCTCAAAAACTTTTCCGTTAAGATTATTATTCTTATATGGACAATTCGTCTGGTATTTTGACCAATAAGCATAGACATATTGTGATGACCATACGCTACGTGCGCTGTTGATAATAACTCCATAGTTCTTCAAATAAGTTCTCGCCCAAGCTAATTGATATTCAAGCTCGGTTTGATTATCACTGCCCAAATGTGACTCATCAACCGCTTCATCCGTCAGTTTAAGGTCAGAAACAACTTTATCACAGATTTCATCATTTGTTCCAGATCCGCCAAGTCCCAAAAGCGCACGGTAAACTGGAAGAATTAATTCAGTATATGTAGGTGCAATAATCTTCTTAGTCTTCGGCATATTCAAGCCCTCCTCTGATACAAGCATTATAAACAATCATATAGCCTCAAACAAGATCCTTTTTGTAAAGAAAGCAAATCGCATGTGAAATTTGCAATGACAAACTTTAACAACAATCAAACTACATCTATGATAATCGCGAGTCGCAATACTTTTTAAATACTAAATCCGCACAACGCAAAAAACCGCCCGGTAACCTCTTCCGAGATCACCGGGCGCACCTTTTTATCCTATATTCTTTTCACCTCCCCTCCTCACTTCAATGGACGTTCTGACTAACCATTAAGGAGCAAACTCGTCCCACATGATCCACGGAACTCTGCTTGTGCTTCCGATTCTATTCTCATTGCATCTTTCCGGTTCTATAATGATCGGTCAGCCCACTCCACTTGGACGTACACGGAACTTTCCGCTGAAAATCAATTTGCCGTTCTCATCGTATAAGCTCCCTGTATCGGGATAGTTTGGACCGTATCCGCGGTGACACACCATTTTCCCTTCGAATCTCAGCTGACCATTGGAATAATACTCTTTACCGCCTAAAAAGCCTTTGATCCCGAACTCACCTTCCTGAAGCAATGTTCCGTCGGGGTAATATGTCCTTCCCTCGCCATAAGGTCGGTCTTTGAATGTTTCGCCCTCATACGCCAGGGCACCGTTTTCGTCGTAAAGTTTCTTGTACTCTTTTGTTATCACCATAGGCTTTACCTCCTCATCAATACATTCAATCCGTAGTAACATACATCACAAAGCTACGTGCATGGAACTCATTCGACAGGTCACATTTCTCAGCCCATTCAACCTCTTCGCCTTTTCGGATCATCATGTCAAATATGAAGCCGCCCCATTTCAGTGAGTCGTTAAGTTCCCTCTCGTTAAAGTGTACAGCCTCCAGTCTTTTCCGGACAATTTCACGTGCTTTTTCCTTGCTCACTCCGAAGTATTTAAGGAAATCACTGTTAGTATACAATTTATCATCATCAAACATTTTGAAT
>JAEEGK010002231.1_pt1 | contig 48499 bp, 23 predicted proteins | sample 8958771 | NCBI WGS metagenome assembly JAEEGK01 (sample SAMN16246547, study PRJNA631951) | gut metagenome | biome: gut microbiome; feature: rumen; material: SC-attached | host: Bos | place: Iran: Karaj | collected 2018-10 | reverse complement strand
TGGATCCCGAGAACAAGGAACACGTTGCCGACTCGAAGCACATGGGCTTCTATCGTAAGCAACTCCGTATCGCCTTGCGTAACTGCGGTTTCATCAACCCCGAAAACATCGACGAGTGCATCTCGCGTGGCGGTTATGAAGCTCTTGGTAAGGTCTTGTCCGAGATGACTCCCCAACAGGTGGTCGACGAAGTCACCAAGTCAGGCCTCCGTGGCCGTGGCGGCGCTGGCTTCCCCACCGGCGTGAAATGGGGCCTCTGCGCAAAGAACAAGTGCGATGAGATGTACGTCATCTGCAATGCTGACGAAGGTGACCCGGGTGCGTTCATGGACCGTTCCATCATGGAAGGTGACCCGCACAGCATCGTCGAGGCTATGGCCATCTGTGGCTATGCCATCGGTGCTACCCACGGTTTGGTTTACATCCGTGCTGAATACCCGTTAGCTATCCACCGTCTGCAAGTCGCCATTGCCCAGGCTCGCGAATACGGCCTGCTCGGTAAGGACATCCTCGGCTCGGGCTTCGATTTCGACATCGAGCTCCGCTACGGCGCTGGTGCTTTCGTCTGCGGTGAAGAGACCGCTCTGATCCACTCGATGGAAGGCAAGCGTGGTGAACCTACCCTGAAGCCTCCGTTCCCGGCTGTCAGCGGTTATATGGCCAAGCCCTCCAACGTGAACAACGTGGAGACCTTCGCCAACGTGCCGATCATCATCACCAAGGGTGCCGACTGGTTCGCCAGCATCGGCTCCGAGAAGTCGAAGGGCACGAAGGTGTTCGCTCTGGCTGGTCAGATCAACAATGTCGGTCTGATTGAGGTCCCGATGGGCACGACCCTGCGCGACATCATTTACGAAATCGGTGGTGGTATCAAGGGTGGCCGTAAGTTTAAGGCCGTCCAGACTGGTGGTCCTTCAGGCGGCTGCTTGACTGAGAAACACCTCGATACTCCTATCGACTATGAAAGCCTTGCCGCTGCCGGCTCCATGATGGGCTCTGGTGGTATGGTGGTCATGGACGACACCTCCTGCATGGTGGCCATCGCCAAGTTCTACTTGGAGTTCACCTGCGAAGAGAGCTGCGGTAAGTGCTCGCCCTGCCGTATCGGTAACAAACGTATGCTCGAAATCCTCACCAAGATCACGGAAGGCAGAGGCACCATGGACGACCTCCAGGAACTCCGCAACCTCGCCGCTGTGATTAAGGATACCGCCCTCTGCGGTCTGGGTCAGACCTCACCGAACCCGGTGCTTTCGACCCTCGACAACTTCTGGGACGAGTATGTTGAGCACGTTGTTGACAAGAAATGCCGCGCTGGCGTCTGCAAGAAGCTCATGCGTTATGAAATCGACAAGGAGAAGTGCATTGGCTGTGGCGCTTGTAAGAAGAACTGCCCCGCCGAGGCCATCTCGAAGACCGACTACATCGCTCCCGGCCACAAGCTGCCTTCGATGACGATCGATCCTTCCAAGTGTATCAAGTGCGGTGCCTGTATCTCAACTTGTAAGTTCAGTGCCATTTCTGTCAAATAATAAAAGAGGAGGAAACAAATATGATTAACGTAACAATTGATAACAAACAGATCCAGGTCCCGGAAGGCACTACTATCCTGAAAGCCGCCCGCATGGCTGGTATCCATATTCCTACCCTTTGCTATTTTGAACTGGCAGGAATGAAATTTGAAAACAAACCCGGTGGCTGCCGCGTTTGCGTCGTCGAAGTGGTGAAAGACTTCAACGGCCGTCCGCGTCGTAACCTGGCCCCGGCTTGCGCCACCGACTGTGTGGAAGGCATGGAAGTGCTGACCCACAGCGCCCGCGTCATCAACGCCCGTCGTACCGTGGTCGAACTGATCCTCAGTGACCACCCGGCCGACTGCTTGACCTGCGCCAAGAGCGGCAACTGCGAGCTCCAGAGCCTGGCCCAATACCTCGGCATCCGCGAAGTTCCCTTCAAGGGCGAACAGAGCCACTACCGCCAAGACATGTCGCCCAGCATCGTGCGCGACATGGACAAGTGCGTCATGTGCCGTCGTTGCGAGAACATGTGTAACAATGTCCAGACCGTTGGTGCCCTGAGCGCCATCAACCGTGGCTTCAGCGCCGTCGTGGCTCCTGCCTTCGAGCAAGATCTCGTCGACTCGCCTTGCGTCATGTGCGGTCAGTGCGTCCAGGTGTGCCCCGTCGGCGCCCTGAGCGAGGTGGACGACACCCGCAACGTCATGGCTGCCATCAACAACCCCAAGAAGACCGTCATCGTCAACACAGCTCCCGCTACGCGTGTGGCCCTCGGTGAAGAGTTCGGCATGCCCGCCGGCACCATCGTCACCGGTCAGATGGCCGCTGCCCTGCGTCGTCTCGGCTTCGACTATGTGTTCGACACCGACTTCACTGCTGACCTTACCATCATGGAGGAAGGCACTGAGCTTCTCGGCCGTATCAAGAGATTCATGGAAGGCGACAAGAGTGTCCGTCTGCCTATCCTGACCTCCTGCTGCCCGGGTTGGGTCAACTTCTTCGAGCACAACTTCCCCGACATGTTGGATGTGCCTTCAACCGCCAAGTCGCCTATGCAGATGTTCGGCGCTGTCGCCAAGAACTACTGGGCCGACAAGATGGGCATCAAGAGAGAAGACCTCGTCGTCGTTTCCATCATGCCTTGCTTGGCCAAGAAGTACGAAAGCAAGCGTAAGGAATTCTACAAGGACGGTAACCCGGATATCGACTACGTTCTGACGACCCGTGAGTTGGCCCGCTTGATCAAGCAGTTCAACCTCGACCTGAAGGACATGCCGAGCGAGGACTACGACGACCCGCTGGGCGAATCCACGGGTGCCGCTGTCATCTTCGGCGCCACTGGTGGTGTGATCGAAGCTGCCACCCGTACCGCTTACGAAGTGTTCACTGGCAAGCCGCTGCCTAAGATTGACTTCACTGAACTTCGTGGTATGGAAGGCATCCGTGACGCTTGGGTTGACTTTGATGGTACGCCCATCCACATCGGCATCGCCCACGGTCTGTCGAATGCCCGCGCCCTGCTCCAGAGAGTGCGCGAAGGTAAGGAACAGTTCCACGCCATCGAGGTCATGGCCTGCCCCGGCGGTTGCGTCGGCGGCGCTGGTCAGCCCTACCACCATGGCAACAGCGAGATCATCAAGAAGCGTACGGAAGCCATCTACCGCGAGGATGCTGGCAAACCGATTCGTAAGTCACACGAGAATCCGTCGATCAAGAAGATCTACGAAGAGTACTTTGGTGAGCCTTGTGGCCACAAGTCACACGAACTGCTGCACACCCACTATTTCGACAAGTCAGAACACGTCGAGATCAGCGAGTAATTCAATAACCAGTAAATAATAGAAAGGAAATAAATATGGCAGTTATTAAATTATCAGAAGCTAAGGTTAACTTCATCAAGGACGTCTGCAAGTCGTATGGCAACAAGCCGGGTGAGGTCATCAATGTGCTGCACAAGGTTCAGGGCGAGTATGGCTATCTGCCTGCTGAGGTCCAGGAGCTGGTGGCTAAGGAACTGGGCATCCCGGTTTCGAGAGTCTACGGCATCGTGTCGTTCTATTCCTTCTTCACCATGACACCCAAGGGCGAGTATCCGATCAGCGTTTGCTTGGGTACTGCTTGCTATGTGCGTGGTGCCGAAAAGGTGCTGGACGAGCTGAAACGTCAGTTAGGCATCAACGTTGGTGAGGTCACTCCCGACGGCAAGTTCTCACTGACCTGCCTCCGCTGCGTCGGTGCTTGCGGTCTGGCCCCCGTCATCGAAGTCGGTGACAAGGTCTACGGCCGTATGACCCCCGACCGCGTGAAGGACGTGCTCGCTGAGTACAAATAAATCGGTTGTTAGTAGAGACGTGGCGTGCCGCGTCTCTACACACCTTATTTATTAATTGTAGTACGTAAAAAAAGTCCTCTGTATCGTTCGATACGGAGGACTTTTTTATTATACGCAAGAGATACCCTTTGGGATGTCTTTTGTTTTGTAATGGCACTTTTTAAGCATGAAACATAAAAAATTGTCACCCAAATAAGCAAAAAAAGCGACAAGAATACATTATATATTAGAGAAAATTTGTATTTTTGGCAGTTTTTTAAATTTGGATAATTATAAACATAACTTAAACTACACAACATGAAAAAAGCGTTTTTTATTCTGCTTTCCATGATGCTAAGCATTAGCGTCATTGCACAGCAACAGATTCAGCTGCGTTCGGTTGACAAAGCCGAATGCGTGAAAAGCGACATGACGAGCCTCAAGGCGTCGTTCTCTTTTTCAACCATTGAGGCGCAGGACTATGCAAGTGAGCGCGGGACTTTCTCGTGGCTCAACCTGCCCAACACTGTCATCGGCGGCAACGAGGGTGACCCTCAAATTCCCGTCGTGAACGAACTTATCGCCGTGCCTTTCGGTGCCCGTCCGCGCGTCGAAATCACGAGCTTCAGCAGCACCGACTATCGCCTTGAAGACTACGGCATCCATACCTTGGTGCCTCGCCAGCCTTCACTGCGTAAGGACAAGAACCCAGAGGAAGTGCCTTTCGTCATGAATGAGGCGGCCTACCAGTCGACCCGCGGTTTCCGCAGCACGCCTATGGCTACGGTCAACGTGATGGGTACCATGCGTGGTGTGCAACTCGGCAAGATGACCATCGAGCCTGTGAGCTACGACCCCGTCAACAACATCATTCGTGTGTTCAACAACATCGAAGTGGAAGTCTTCTTTGACGGTGCCGATGCACGTGCCACCGAGGACATGCTCGTGAAGACCTACAGCCCTTATTTCGACATTGTCTATAAGCAGCTGTTCAACGAAAGAGCCGTTCGTAGTGCATACGATGACCACCAGGATCTTTACAGAACACCAGTGAAGATGCTTGTGGTTGCCACTTCTGACTACCAAAGCAGCACCGCTTTCCAAAACTGGCTGACTTGGAAGAAACAAAAGGGTATCGATGTTGATATCTACACTGTTACCAGCAGCACCGCTTCCTCGACCATTCGCACTGAGATCCAAAGCAGATACAATGCCAACCACCCGACCTTCTTGGTCATTGTTGGTGACGAGACCGTTGTTCCTGCTTATAAGACGAATTGGAGTTGTGGTAGTACCTACGGAAACTGCATCAACGATAATGAGTATGCTTCTATCGACAGTGACGTTTATCATGATATGTTCATGAGCCGTATGTCGGTGTCGTCCACCACGGAGCTCAGCAACTTGGTCAACAAGATTTTGACCTACGAGAAGTACACCATGTCCGACCCGACTTACTTGAACAACACATTGCTCGTTGCCGGTTGGGATGCTAGCTGGACTAACAGAGTCGGCAAGCCCACCATCCAGTATGCTAACAACAACTATTATAACAGTGCACATGGCATTAATCCTACGGTTTATATCACTACTGCATCAGGCCAAACCGCTGCTTGGAACAACATCAACAATGTCGGTTTTGTCAACTATACCGCTCATGGCGATATTCAAGAGCTGGCTGACCCGGAATTCTCCAATTCCAACGCGAATGCAATGACCAACAACGACAAGTATTTGTGGGTTGTGGCCAACTGCTGCCTCTCAGCCAACTGGGGCAATAGCACATACAAACCCTGCTTGGGCGAGACCATGATCCGTGCCGCCAATAAGGGCGCCTTCGGTTACATCGGTTCCATTCCGGAATCCTACTGGTATGAGGACTATTACTTTGGCGTTGGTGCTTTCTCCTACGTTGCAAGCACGGTGCAAACCACTTCATCGACCACTACGGGTATGTATGACGCCGCGTTTGACGACACAGGCTTCAACACCTTGAACTCCATGCCTTACATCGGCAATGTTGCCGTGACATACGCCCATGCTGTAGGTTACACCAGCAGCGTTACCGACGAATATTATTGGAGAGCCTACCAGTGCTTGGGCGACGGCTCCGTGATGCCTTACCTGAACAACCCGGCTGCCAACAATGTGAGTCACGCCAGCACCATTAACATTGGTGCCACTTCGTTCTCGGTGAGTGCTGATGCTGGCTCCTATGTGTCCATCACCAAAAACAACGAAATCCTTGGTGTGGCTCAAGTGCCTTCAAGTGGCACTATCAGTGTGGAGATTTCTGGTCTCACCAGCGCTGGTGATGTGATGATTGTGGTCACACGCAACCAACGTCAGCCTTATATTACAACCATCCAAGCAATTGCCAACGATGGCCCATTTATCACCCTCGATAGCTATACGCCTAACACCGCTCTTGTGGGCCAAAGCACCAATTTGAGCCTTACTTTGAAGAACGTGGGTACCACTGCCACTTCTGGCACGACCACCGTCACCTTAAGCTCCACTGATTCAAATGTCAGCTTCGGCACTTATTCCAAGACTTTCAGCAGCTTGGCCGCCAATGCCACTACTACAGTGAGCGGTTTCAGTTTCACTCTCAATAATGGCGTGACCTTGGGCTCCCCTGTGACTTTGCATTATAGGGCCGTCAACGGTAGCAACACTTGGGAAGGTGACTTCACCGTTGTTCCCAACCAAATCTTCACGGTTAATGCTTCTGCCAACAACTCCAATTACGGTAGCGTTAGTGGTGGTGGCCAATACAACTACAACCAATCCTGCACCGTGACTGCCACGCCCGCCGATGGTTACATGTTCACGAGTTGGACTCAGGACGGCAATATAGTTTCCACAAATGCTGAATACACCTTCAATGTCACAAGTAATACGAACTTGGTGGCCAACTTTGCCTCTGGTGTCGCTATTGGTAGCGGTACTGAGACAAACGAATACCTGCCGACCTACAACTATTACAAGTACTCATTCACCGAACAGATTTACACTTCAGCTGAATTGGGCAGCGCAGGTGCTATCACCAGCATCGCTTTCTATAATGGTGGTGCAGAAAAGACCCGTACCCTTGACTTCTATCTGAAGGCCACGACCAAGAGCAGCTTCTCCAGCAAGACTGACTGGATTTCTGTTTCCAGTAGCGATAAGGTGTTTAGCGGTAGCGTCACTATGGTGGCCAACGATTGGACAACCATCGTTTTAAACACACCATTTAACTATGATGGCACATCCAATGTGGTTCTTGTTACTGATGATAACACTGGTGAATATACCTATTCGCCTCACATGGCTTGCCGTGTGTTCGCAGCCAATGGAAACCAGACGATTTACATTTATTCAGACAACACCAACTACAACCCGTCATCTCCCACAACATCGCAAAGTTCCAATTATGATGTTCTGTCGAAGAAGAACCAACTCATTCTTACTAAGGAGTCATCCGTTGAATACTACAACATTACGGCCACTGCCAATCCTGCCGAAGGTGGCTATGTCACCATTGGAGGTAGAGGAAATACGGATAAATTCCAAATTGAACTGACAGAGGACTTTGAAAACTGGAGCAACACACCTTACAATTGGCAAAATGACGCCACCTATCCTTGGACGGTAGTTTCTGAAGGACAGGATGGCAGCTTCGCTTTAAAGAGTGGCAATGCCGGCACCGACAACAGTACCTCCACGATTGAGGTGACTGTCGACATCCCTGTGGATGGCCAATTCAGTTTTGACTTATGGTCACGTGGCGAAAGCACCAACGACAGCCAAGACTGGGATGTGAGCCGCTTCTATATCGACGGCGAGCAAATGTTCCAGTATGGACAGCACAGCGGTTGGGAGAGCTACAGCGGTAACATCACTGCTGGTTCACACACTTTCAAGTGGACGTATAAGAAGGATGGTAGCGTGAATCCGACAGGCGATTGCTTCATCATCGACAACATTGTGTTCGTGTCTGGTGAATCGGGAGATAGTGCCAGTGGTACCTTCTATGAAGGCCAATCCTGCACTGTGACCGCCACACCTAACACAGGATATAGTTTCGTGAATTGGACTGAAAATGGCACTACTGTGTCGACCAACGCCAGCTATACCTTCACTGTTACTGGTGACCGCGACCTTGTAGCCAACTTCTCGCAAACGGCACAGATGTATACTATCACTGCTACTGCCAACCCGACCAATGGCGGTACCATCACTGGCGCAGGCTCTTTCGCTGAAGGACAGACTTGCACTTTGATTGCCACGCCTGCTGCTGGCTATACCTTCACCAATTGGACTAAGAACGGTTCGGTGGTTTCCACCAATGCCAACTATAGCTTCACCGTGAATGAGGCAGGTGCATACGTCGCCAACTTCACCTTGAACAGCTATGCCATCACTGCTTCGGTCAATCCTGCCAATGCTGGTACCGTCACCGGCGCCGGCACCTATAACCACGGTGCTTCCGTCACTTTGACCGCAACGGCCAACACTGGCTACACCTTCACCAACTGGACGAAGAATGGCACTCAGGTGAGCACCAATGCCACTTATACCTTCACCGTGAACGAGGCTGCTGCTTACGTTGCCAACTTCACTCCGAACAGTTATGTGATAACTGCTATCCCAGAACCTGTTGAAGGTGGAACGGTTGCCTTCGGCAGCAAAAACAATAGAGACGAATTAGTCTATGACTTCGAAGACGGCTGGCAAGGATGGACGACCTTCCAAGGCAGCACTACTTCTCCTAACAGTTGGATGCATAACACGGAATACCCCACCTCCAACAATAACTTCTCCACCGGCTATGGTTACAACAACTCCGATGGATTTATGCTCTCAGAGTCATACATCTCCGGCTCTTCAAGTGGCGCTGGCCAGGCTGTCACTCCCGACAACTATCTCGTTTCACCGCAGGTTCGCTTGGGTGGAAGCATCTCCTTCTATGCAGGTGCCAGAAACACAAGTTATTGTGCAGAGAAGTTCTCCGTGATGGTTTCAACGACCGACAACACCAACGCTGCCAGCTTCACGACTGTTGAGACTTGGACATTATCTTTGTCCTCAGCTGGATATAACTCTACGCCTTATACCGTTGACCTGAGTGCATACAGTGGCATGGGCTATATCGCCATCCGTCACTTCGATTGCTACGACCAATGGTTCATTTCGGTTGACAATGTCACCATCGTGGAAGGCGAGGTAGAAGACAGCAGCATTAGCGGTACCTTCAATCATGGTGAAACCTGCACCTTGGTTGCCACGCCCAATGCGGATTACCATTTCGTGAACTGGACTGAAAACGGCACTGTAGTATCGTCAAACGCCAACTATACCTTCACTGTTACTGGTGCCCGCGACCTTGTGGCCAACTTCTCACAAGAACAAACTACCGACGAACAAACTGTTGAGATGCCCAATGGATGGGGCTGGTGGTCGACCTACATCGAGACCAACCTCAACGACCTTGAAACCGCTTTGGGCACGAACGGCCTCAGCATCGTGTCGCAAGTTGGCTCGGTGTCATATCTGTCTGGCTATGGCTGGGACGGCACTTTGGAAGCCATTGACTTAGCTCGCATGTATGAAATCAACGTGAATGGAAATGTCGAGCTGACGCTGAACGGCCTTGTCGCCAACCCCGCCAACCATGAGATTACCATCAGCAACGGTTGGAACTGGATTGGTTATCCTGTGCAGCAGAGCATGAGCTTGGCCAACGCATTTGCGAACTTTACTCCTGCCAATGGCGATTTGATTAAGTCAAAGACCGCTTTCGCGACGTACGAAAATGGCAACTGGACAGGTGGTCTCAATACCCTTGAACCTGGCTATGGTTATATGTACAAGTCCACAGCTAACACTACTAAGACCTTCACTTATCCTTCCAATAGAGGTGGTGACGTCAAAGCCAACATGACGAGTGATAACAACCACTGGACTTCAGACCATTCACGTTTTGCCAACAACATGAACGTGTTGGCCGTGGTCGAGCTTGACGGCGCTGAAGCCTATAACGACAACATCGAAGTCGGTGCCTTTGTCGGCAACGAATGCCGTGGTAGCGTGCGCCTGATGCGTGTTGAAAACTCGGGTCGCTACATGGCCTTCCTGACCATCCATGGCGAAACCGGCGAGCCTGTGAGCTTCAGAGTGCTTGACGACAATGGCGAGCGCGAAGTGGAAGAAACCATCGACCTGCGCATCAATACGGTGGTTGGCGAAATGAATAAACCTTTTGTTCTCCATGCCAACGACAGTGAGCTCGTGCTGTTCCCGAACCCTGTGTCGAAGGGCGAAGTCTTCAACTTGACTATGCCTTCGAACATTGATATGAAGGGCGCAAGAGTCGAGGTGTATAATGCACTTGGCAACTTGGTACGTATCGAAACCTTGAATGGTGACAACACCAAGATGGCTGGCATGCTGACAGCGGGTGTTTACACCGTGAAAGTGACCGACCGCCAAGGCAATGTCAACTTTGCCAAGCTCGTTGTGAGATAATTTTTCAAGGGACTGGGGCCTTTAGCCAAGGCTCCAGTCCTGATTTTTAAAGCCAATAGAAATGAAATTTTTTAGAATTGTAATTCTCCTCTGTGTCGCGGCTATCTGTGGTACCGTTAGTGCCCAAAGCCAAAGGGAACTCGGACAGCTGATGCGCGACCGTGGAGAGTATTATTTTACACTTAGTGTCGACAATCCCGCTAAGATACAAGCCATCAGTGAGATTTGCTCTATTGATGGCACAGACGGCCGCACCGTGGTTGCCTATGCCAATCAAAAGGAGTATGAAAAACTGCTGCAAGCGGGTTATCAACCCGAATTGCAAACTCCGCCCTCAATGAGAGCCAGTGTCACCATGTGGGATGGTAATGGAACTTATAATTGGGATACGTATTTGACCTATACCCAGTATGTTTCAATGATGGAAGAATTTCCGTCAAAGGCTTTGAACGACAGGACCTGCACGTTGATTAACCTTGGTACACTGTCCACGAGCAATCATCGTCAGCTTTTAGGTGTGCGCATCAACAACGGCAGTCCCGAGGGCAAACCGAAGTTCCTCTACACTTCCACTATGCACGGTGATGAGGTTACTGGTATGATTCTCATGTTGCGTCTTATCGACGAGTTGTGTACCAGCACGGACAGCCGCATTCTTAACTTGTTGAACGATGTCGATATTTACATTTTCCCACTGACTAACCCTGATGGTACTTATAAGGCGGGCAACAATACTGTAAGTAACGCCCAACGCTACAACGGCAACAATATCGACCTTAACCGTAATTACAAAGATTACCATCAAGGAGATCATCCCGATGGCAACAGTTATGAGGATGAAACAATTTGGACCATGGCTTTCGGTGACGAAAACCTGTTTACCATGAGCGCCAATTATCACGGAGGTGCCGAGGTGATGAACTATCCTTGGGATGCTGTTTATGACGACCATGCTGATAGGGCTTGGTATGAGTATGTCTGCACCGAATATGTGCAAAATGCCCGACAGACTTATTCTTCATACATGACAGACACCTATAGTGATGGTGTCACTGGTGGTGCCGATTGGTATATTATCACAGGCAGCCGTCAAGACTACATGAATGCCTATGCACAATGCCGTGAGGTCACCGTGGAATGCTCCACTACCAAGACCCCAAGTGCTTCACAGTTGCCCAACTTCTGGAACTACAATCACAACAGCATGTTGGCCTTCATGGAGCAGGCTCGCAATGGCGTGCATGGTTTCGTGTATGATGCAGTTACAGGACTGGCTATTGAAGGCGTGAAGGTCACTGTGGAGAACCACGACGACGCGACCTCATTTGTGACCTCGCATTCCGTGGGCGATTTCCATCGTCCCATCAAGGGAGGAACCTACACCTTCACCTTTACTAAATCAGGTTATTATCCGCAGTCGGTGCAAGTCACTGTGGCCGATGGCAATAGGGTGGATCTGAACATCCAACTTCAGCCAGATTACACTTTGTCACCAGATTTCACTGCTTCATCCACCATTATCACATTGGGAGAAAGCGTCAATTTCACCGATGCTTCAAACGGTAATATCTCGTCTTGGTACTGGACGTTCGAAGGCGGCACACCTTCCACTTCCACGGAGCAAAATCCTATGGGCATCACATACGGAACGCCTGGCAACTATAGCGTTACCCTGACCGTTACTGGTCCGAACGGCGACAGCCAGACCATCACCAAGGAAGACTATATTACTGTCGGGGAAGCCTCCTACAACATGTCCAATACCACGGTGACCACATGCAGTGGTTTGTTCTATGATTCAGGTGGCCCCAATTCAGATTACGCAAATAACCTTACCTACACGATGACCTTCTATCCCCAAACTGAAGGTGCATCCATTAGGGTTGTTTTCTCTGAGTTCAACACCGAATCAGGATACGATTACCTCTATATTTATGACGGTACTTCCACTTCTGCCACGCAAATTGGTCGTTATGATGGCACAACGAGCCCAGGTACGGTAACTGCCACCAACTCAGCAGGTGCGTTGACTTTCAGATTCACCTCTGATCAAGGTGTTACCGCAGCGGGTTGGGTGGCCTCAGTCGCCTGTGTTACGCTTGAACATAACACCATTACTGCCACTGCCAATCCTGTAGGATATGGCACCGTTGAAGGCGCTGGTTCTTATGTTCAAGGCGAGACATGCACCTTGACTGCAACTGCTGCATCAGGCTATGTCTTTGCTAATTGGACAGAAAACGGGACTGTGGTTTCTACCGATGCCACTTATAGTTTCCAAGTGACCTACGACAGAACCTTGGTGGCTAACTTCAACATTGCACCGGTATTGCCGATGAACTGTTACTACCCAGAGACTAATGTGTCTGCGGGCACCTACGTGATGGGCTATCTCAATAGCTCGTCACTCTACATGCCTACGCACAACAATTCTTCGACTGCTTCTTCCACCTCCGTAACTGTGACTTCGACGGATTATGGTTTCTCGATAGAGCAGGGGACCACGATTCCACAAGTCACTTTGACGGCTTACGGAAGCAACGGACAGTACTACATCTCCTATAATGATCGATATCTGGCAAGATCATCCTCTTATGGCAGTAATAGTAGCCTCACTTGGAGCACTTCGCAATCGTCTAATGGCAGATGGTACATCAACGCCAATGGCATATATTTGACTACTAGTAGCTGGGGTAGTACCACCACCTATTATTTGTATTTCGACAGCAGTAGCAACTCTTTCAAGCTCAGCACTTCGAGCCAAAACAACATTGTGTTCTACACGGAGGGCGATTGTCCTACACAAGATGTGCAGCAAACCATCACGCTTAACGAAGGTTGGTCGTGGATGTCGACCTACCTCAACGTTGATTTGGCTCAACTTGAAGCGGCATTGGGAACGAATGGCCTCACCATTGTTTCACAAAATGGTGCAGTCACTTACCTGCCTGGTTTGGGTTGGGATGGCAACATCAGCGACCTTGACCTAAGCAAGATGTACATGGTGCACACGAATGCCGCTGTTGAATTAGTGTTGAACAGCACGCCTTTAGACCCTGCAATTACTGAGATCACCTTGGTCCCAGGTTACAACTGGATTGGTTATCCCGTATCGCAGTCTTTGAACATCAATTATGCTTTGTCGGGCCTCACTCCAACTACAGGCGATGTCATCAAATCAGAGAGCGCCATGGCCATGTACACGGGTACGTCGTGGGTGGGTTCGCTAACCTTCCTTGAGCCTGGTAAAGGCTACATCTATAAATCGAATGCTTCGCAGGAAAAGACTTTCACTTTCCCTGTCGTCTCAGAATAAGAAAACTGAATTATAACATTAAAAAGATTCTATAATGAAAAAAGGCTTATTTCTACTTGTGCTCATGGCCATCGGTGTAATGACCTTTGCACAGATTCAAAATGCTCCTGAATGGACCAACATTCTCAGCAACCAGCCTGAGACCTTCCGCACACAGCTCGTCTCCTCATCGGAACGCAGCGTCAAAGTGAACGTGCAAGTGCCAGGCTTCTACACTAGCAATGTGACCACTCCGAGGGGTGAGGCCAAAATCATCTCCTTGCCCAAGGCCATCAGTACGGCCAAGGCAGGTGAACCGAATGTACCCATGACGGGTATTCCGGTGATGATTGGCGACAAGGCTCGCATGAGCACCCGCATTGTCGATGCCCAATACATGGACTTCGAAAACATCGAGATTGCCCCATCCAAAGGCGATTTCAGCCGTCAGATTGACCCCGCCACGGTGCCTTACACCTACGGCGAGTGCTACAATCAGGATGCTTTCTTTCCGAGCAGCAACCTCGACCTGTACGAGCCTTACATCATCCGCGACTTCCGCGGACAGAATATGGCCGTCTATCCCTTTGCCTACAACCCCGTCACCAAGACCCTCCGCGTGTATTACAACATGACCGTGGAAATGTACAAGGTTGACGATCAAGGCACTAATGTCATCGAAAGCCGCCGCAGCAACGTGGTGAAGATGGATCCTGATTTCAAGAGTGTTTATCAGCGTCATTTCATCAACTTTGAAGAAAGCGCTGCCAAATACACTGTCCTCGATGAGGATGGCGACCTGCTGATTATCTGCTACGACAACTTCATCAGTTCGATGACCGACTTCGTTAACTGGAAAAAGACCCGTGGTATCAACACAACCATCGTGGGTACTAGCACTGCTGGCAGCACCTATTCGGCCATCCAAACCTATATTAGAAACCAATACAATGCCAACAACAACCTGACCCATGTGTTGCTCGTCGGTGACGTGGCCCAGATTCCAGGATATACTTTTACAGATGGCGGTTCTAGTTGGTCAGGTAAAGGAGATAACCAATATGGTCAAATTGTGGGTAACGATATCTACAACGATGTCATCATCGGTCGTTTCTCCGCCAGCAGTGATGCTCAAGTTACAACCCAAGTCAACCGTACTATCACTTACGAACGTGACCTCACAACCTCAGACACATGGTGTCAGAATGGTTTAGGCATCAGTGCTTCGGCTGGCAGTGGAGGACATTACAACGAGGATGACTATGAGCATATCGAGAACCTCCGCACCGACCTTTTGAATTATGGTTATAACACTGTTTATCAAGATTATGCCAGTGTGAGTGGGTATCCTTCATCTTCAACGACCACCATCAGCAACCATATCAATAGCGGTGTAGGTATCATCAACTACTGCAACCATGGTGAGGAAACTGGATGGCAGTCGCACTATTACATGAATTCCAACGTCAATGCCTTGACCAACAATAACAAGCTGCCTTTCATCTTCTCTGTGGCTTGTTTGGTGGGTAAATATGATTACTCCAGTGGAGATTGCTTTGCTGAGACATGGATGCACGCCACCAATTCCAACACTCCGTCTGGAGCCGTCTGTGGCGCGTTCTCCTACATTTCACAGCCTTGGATTCCGCCCATGTGGGCCCAAGATGAGTTTGTTGATATTCTTGTTGAAAGTTACAACAACAACATCAAGCGTTCTTTTGGTGGAGCGGCTATCAATGGTATGATGGCTATATTCGACAATTATAGCACGACGGAGACTTCAGCTGTCGGATGCTACAAAGCTTGGGTTGTATATGGCGACCCGACCTTGATGATGCGTACCAAGACCCCGCAGGCCATGACGGTTAATCATGCTGGTGCTATTGCCCCGACAGCATCTTCTTATGCAGTTACCGTCAACAACGGCAGTGGCGCTGTGGCCACCATCACCGATGCCGACCATAACATTTTGGGCAAGGCCACGGTGGGCAGCAACGGATCAGCCACTATCAATATCAATGGCACCTTGACGGTCGGCACGGAGCTTACCCTTTGCGTGTTTGGATATAATAAGGTGACCTATTTGGGCACCATCAACGTGGTTGGCAGCGGTAACCAATACGAAATCACTGCTACAGCTAGCCCGACTGCTGGTGGTACTATCACTGGTGCAGGTACCTATTATCAAGACACCCAATGCACCCTCACCGCCACGCCGAACAGAGGTTACACCTTCACCAACTGGAAGAAGAACAACAGTGTGGTCAGCAACAATCCCACATACACCTTCACTGTGACTGCTGCTGCTTCTTTCACTGCCACCTTCACGGCATTGACCAGCCACACGGTGACCTGCAACGCGACTCAGAATGGCAGCATCAGTGCTTCTCCGACCACGGCCTACGCAGGCGAGACCGTAACGTTGACGGCTACACCTGTTGCAAATTACGTTTTGGAGTCATGGAGCGTCAAGGATGCTAATAACAATACCATCGCGGTGACCAACAACCAGTTTACCATGCCCGACAACAACGTCACGGTGAATGCCACCTTCGCTTTCCAACAAGAAGTCGAAGTGACCATTGGTAGTGGAACAACTGGTGGTAATTATCTGCCTACTGGCGACTATTACAAATACTCACTGACCCAACAGATTTATACCGCTTCAGAATTGGGCGAAGCTGGCTCCATCACCGCCATCAGCTTCTACTACAATACATCTACAGCTTCCAATCCTAGAAGCCTTATGATTTATATGGCACATACCCCAAGCTCTACTATCTCAACATGGTCGATTGTAACTTCTGGACAACTGGTCTACTCAGGTAGCTACACCTTTTATCAGGGCTGGAACACCATCACTTTGACCACGCCTTTCGCTTACGACGGCTCGAGCAATCTGCTACTTACTGTTGACGACAACACTGGAGATTGGACTACTAACAGCCAATTTTATACTTACTCAACAGGTGCTAATAGAGCCATCTATTACAGAAATGACAGTACGAATCCTGATCCTACTGGCAGTGTCTCTGTGACAGCTACCCAACTTCAGGTCAATGCCCAAATGAAGGTCACCAAGTTAATTGCTGGACCTTCAGTGACTCAATACACTGTGACAGCTTCACCCAATCCTGTTGAAGGTGGAACGGTTGCCTTCGGCAGCAAAGACAATAGAGACGAACTCGTCTATGACTTCGAAGACGGCTGGCAAGGATGGACGACCTTCCAAGGCAGCACTACCTCTCCTAACAGCTGGATGCATAACACGGAATACCCCACCTCCAACAATGACTTCTCCACCGGTTACGGCTACAACAACTCCGATGGATTCATGCTCTCAGAGTCGTACATCTCTGGCTCTTCAAGTGGTTCTGGCCAGGCTGTCACCCCTGACAACTATCTCGTTTCTCCTCAGGTTCGCTTGGGTGGAAGCATCTCCTTCTATGCAGGTGCCAGAAACACAAGTTATTGTGCAGAGAAGTTCTCCGTGATGGTTTCGACGACCGACAACACCAACGCTGCCAGCTTCACGACTGTTGAGACTTGGACATTATCTTTGTCCTCAGCTGGATACAACTCTACGCCTTATACCGTTGACCTGAGTGCATACAGTGGCATGGGCTATATCGCCATCCGTCACTTCGATTGCTACGACCAATGGTTCATAGCCGTTGACAATGTCACAATCGTGGAAGGCGATGTTGACGATGGCAGCATCAGTGCTACTTATGAGGAAGGCGAATCCTGCACATTGATTGCCACGCCCAATACGGGATACAGCTTCGTGAATTGGACTGAGAACGGCACCGCAGTTTCGACAAGTGCCAATTATACCTTCAATGTCACCAACAATCGTGACCTTGTGGCCAACTTCTCGCAATCGGTTCCGTCATATACGATTACTGCCACGGCCAATCCTACCGCAGGTGGTACCGTGTCGGGTGCTGGCAGCTATACCCAAGGCCAAACTTGTACTTTGGTAGCTACAGCCAACACAGGCTACACCTTCGTCAATTGGACAAAGAATGGTTCAGTGGTTTCCAACAATGCCAACTATAGCTTCACCGTGAATGCGGCAGGCACTTATGTTGCCAACTTCACTTTGAATAGCTATCAAATCACTGCTTCAGCTGATCCTGCTTCGGCGGGTACTGTTACGGGCGCTGGCAATTACAACCATGGTGCCACTGCCACTCTGGTGGCTACACCTGCCGATGGATTTGACTTCGTCAACTGGACCCACAATGGTTCAGTGGTATCCACCAATGCCACTTACAGCTTCACTGTGACTGCAGCCGGTGCATACGTGGCTCATTTCACACAAAGCCCCGAGCAGCAAACCGTAACACTGCCTGTTGGCTGGAGCTGGTGGTCAGCCTATGTTGAAATCACTCTCCAACAGCTTGAAAACGCCTTGGGTACAAATGGTGCAAGCATCGTTTCGCAACATGGTTCAGTGTCCTACCTCAATGGTTTGGGTTGGGACGGTAACTTAACCGAGATTGACCTGTCGCAGATGTATGAACTCAACATGACTGGTAATATTGAACTGACCGTGAGCAATGTTTTGGCTGACCCGACTGACCATCCGATCACCCTTAACTCCAACGGTTACACTTGGATTGGCTATCCTGTCCAGCAGAGCATGAATGTAGCTGACGCTTTTGTCGGCCTCAATGCTGAGATGGGTGACTTAGTCAAGTCGAAGACGAGCATGGCCATGTACACAGGCAACAGCTGGGTTGGTACACTCAATAGTTTGGAGCCTGGTCAAGGTTACATGTACAAGTCCAATGCCGCCTCATCGAAGACCTTCACTTATCCTTCAAGCAGAATCGGTGAAGTCAAGGCCAATATTAATGGAGAAGGCAACTACTGGACTCCAGAGCAGTCACGCTTTGCTAACAACATGAACGTGATGGCCGTGGTTGAGTTTGATGGTGCCGAGGCTATGGACGACAATATCGAAGTCGGTGCCTTCGTCGGCGACGAATGCCGTGGCAGCGTGCGCCTGATGCGAGTGGAAGAGACTGGCCGTTACATGGCCTTCCTGACTATCCACGGTGAAACGGGTGAGCCTGTGAGCTTCAGAGTGCTTGACGATAGGGGAGAGCTCGAGGTGAAAGAAACCATGGAATTGAACATCAACGCGATGATCGGTGATTTGAAGACTCCTTACGTGCTTCACGCCGGCAGCAATAGCATGGTGCTGTTCCCGAACCCCGTGACAAAAGGTGAAGCCTTTAGCGTGGAGATGCCCTCCGACAGCGACCTGAACGGTGCAAGAGTGGAAGTGTATAATGCCCTTGGCAACTTGGTGCGCACCGAAACCTTGACTGGTAAAGACGCCTCATTAGCTGGTATGACAACGGCAGGTGTCTACACCGTAAAGGTGACTGACCGCAATGGCAATGTCAATTACTCCAAACTCGTTGTGAAATAAACGTAATCCCAAGAACAAATAAATAATACTTACAATAATGAAAAGAAACATTTTCTTATTAATCCTTTCTTTCCTCTTAATAGGAAAGATGTATGCACAAGTACAAGAAGACCATTGGACTCCAGACGGTGCCACTGGCTCAGCGATTGCAATGTTTTGGTGTGAAGTGTTCATCGATGATGAAACACAGACCTCAGGTGACATTGAAGTTGCCGAGTTTGTGGATGGTTCATGCAGACAGACCACAAGAGTCCGTGGCTATTACAATGTGCCATTCTATCGCGCCATGTTGAATGGTCAATATGATGGCGCAGGCCATACCATCACTTTCAAATGCTACGACCATGCCACTGGCACAGAATTCGATGCTTGTCCCTACACGTACACTACTACGGGAGCAACAGACCAAATTGGATCAGCAGTTGCTCCTGTCGAGTTGAGATTCACCTCTCCGGCTCCCGAGTATCCATGGTCTGTTAACCCTAACCAATGGCAAAACAACTCTTTCGTTATCGCTCGTGTCCAAACCAATGGCATCGACATCACGGATGGTACCAACTGGGAAGTGGGTGCCTTCTGCGGCAACCAATGCCGTGGCTTGTGCAACATGGAGAATGGCTGGGTGGCTTCTTCCAGCACGCCTTACACCTATTATATGATGATGATGGTTTATGGCAATGAAGGCGATCAGCTTACTTTTAACCTCTATGACAAGGCCAATGAAGAAGTCTATGGTACCTGCGATGTCACCCTCACCTATACCGAAGAAGGACATGGCGACTTTTGGAATCCCATTATCCTGAACTTCAGGGCCGTTGAAAGCTTCACCTTGGATATCATTGGCTATGGTGGTAACAACAACCGCTATTATCTCATTGCATCTCCCATCGGTGAAATCAGCCCCGCTTCTGTGAACCAAATGCTGAGCAACGAGTATGACTTGTTCTACTTCGACCAAGCTGCTGAAGACTGTCTCGAATGGATCAACTACAAGGGTGAAGATGGCAATTATAATCTTGAAGCTGGCAAGGGCTATCTCTATGCCAACAGCAACAATGTCACGCTTACCTTCACGGGCTATCCAGGCAGCAACGGAGAGGTCGTTTTGACCAAATGCGCCAGCAATACGGCTGCTTTCCCGGGTTGGAACCTTGTGGGTAATCCTTTTGGAAGAACCGCTTATCTCAACCGTCCGTTCTATATCATGAATGGAAATGGTGATGAGATTATCCTTAGCGAACGTAACTATGTCAACAAAATGGAAGGCGTTTTCGTGGTGGCTGACTACGATGGCGAAGTCATGACCTTCGGCACTACAGTTCCTGCTAAGAGCAAGCAGCTTGTACTCAACATCGGTCAAAACAACAATGTCATCGACCGCACGGCCATCAGCTTCGATGAAGGCAACGTGTTGCCCAAGTTCCAACTGAATGAGAACAGCACCAAGCTCTACATCCCGCAGGACGACAAGGACTTTGCCGTGGTAAGTGCCAAAGCTGACATGGGCGAGATGCCGATCAACTTCAAGGCTGCCGAAGATGGGGTTTACACCTTGTCACTTGGCACCGAAGAGGTCGACTTCAACTATCTGCATCTCATCGACAACCAAACAGGTGAGGATGTTGACCTGTTCATGGTTCCGAGCTACACCTTTAACGCCTTGACGACAGATGCTGCCAACCGCTTTAAGTTGGTGTTTGCCGCTGACAATGGTGCCGACGACAACTTCGTCTTCCAAAACAACGGCAACTGGATTGTCAACAACGACGGCAAGGCCACCTTGCAAATTGTTGACGTCACCGGCCACATCGTGAGCAACGAGCAGATTGAAGGCGGCCACAGCCTGAACTTCAAGCCCGCTGCTGGCGTTTACATGTTCCGCCTCATCAACGGTAACAATGTGAAAGTGCAGAAAGTAGTGATTCGTTAAGATTCTAAACTCATTTATAAAAACTCCATCTCATTTGAGGTGGAGTTTTTTTGTTCCCTTTCATGCACCACAAACGTTATTATTACTATTTTTGAAGCGTTGAAAGAGAAGCCAAACAAAACAGCATTTAACAATAACACAAATTAATACTAATGACTATGAATGCAAAGTTTATGCTATGGAAAAGGGCGGTTCGTGTCGTCCTGTTCGGCCTGCTATTGAATGTGGTGGGAATGACGAAAGGGTATTCGAATTATGATTTCAGTGCCAGATGTGCAACTGGACAAACATTGTACTTCAGAATTACCGCAGAACAATCAGCGGAACTGACATATCCTAGATATGGAGAGCAATACTATAGTGCTTGGGAAGGATACACCAAGCCATCTGGTGAAATTATCTTGCCAGAAACTGTTATGGATTACGGGCGTCAATACACGGTGAAATCCATTGGCGAGAGAGCTTTTGTTGAGTGTACAGGCTTAACGGGAATTACAATTCCCAACTCCGTGATCACAATAGGAGATGAAGCTTTTGGTGGGTGTACAGGTTTAACGGGCAACCTTATTATTCCCAATTCCGTGACCACAATAGGAGATGGAGCTTTTGCTGGGTGTACAGGCCTGACGGGCAGCCTAAATATTCCAGGATCTGTCACTTCAATTGGCGAAAGGGCCTTTTCTGGTTGCGCTGGTTTCACAAGTTTGATTATCCCGACCTCAGTGACAACGATAAACAATCATACTTTCTTTTATTGTACTGGTTTCACAGGCAACTTGGTCATCCCTGCTACTGTTACATCAATAGGTGAAAGTGCTTTCGAGGGTTGCAGCGGTTTCACGGGTGACTTGGTCATCCCTAATTCAATTACTTCGATAGGCAATAATGCCTTCTCATATTGCACTGGATTAACAGGAAGCTTGACCATCCCGAATTCCGTTTCTTCCATGGGCTCTGCTTTTATGGGCTGCGTGTTTAACGGATTGTATATTGACGCACCAAACATTCCTGATTCATTCATGCGTGATTATTGTCGCGAGATTACAGGTAACTTACACTTTGGAAATTCAGTGATAACGATAGGTGAAAAAGCCTTCGAAGAATGTACTGGCTTAACGGGCTTAACCTTTTCCAATTCCGTGACTACGATTGGCGAACGGGCATTCTTTGGCTGCACTGGTTTCACCGGAGAGCTGACCATAGGCAATGCAGTGACCACGATAGGCGAAAGCGCTTTCGAAAGATGCAGTGGTTTTTCGGGAAGTCTAAGCATCCCCAATTCGGTAACTACAATAGGCCCCCATGTGTTTTACGATTGTACTGGCATCACGGGTAGCCTGACCATCCCCAATTCCGTTACTTCGCTGGGTGATTTGGCTTTCTATAATTGCAGTTTTAATGGATTGGACATCAATACTTCTACCATTACGGCGATTGCTTTCTATGGATGTGATTTCACTGGCAGCTTGACCATCGGTGATTCCGTAAATTTCATAGAAGGTGGTTTAGCTCACAAAAGCTTTACTGGCGATTTGGTCATTCCTAATTCTGTCACTACGATTGGCGAAGGTGCTTTTGAGAACTGTAGCTTCGATGGTAGCTTGACCATCCCAAATTCAGTCACTTCCATAGGACGCTATGCTTTTGCTGGGTGTAGTTTTAACGGCTTGAATATTGACGTGTCAATCATTCCTAACGAATTATTCCGCAATTGCGAAAGCATCACGGGTAGTCTGGTTATCGGCAATTCTGTAATCACAATTGGCGAATATGCTTTCGATAGATGTAGCAATCTCACAGGTAGTTTAACCATTCCTAATACCGTCACTTCGATAGGCGATGGAGCTTTCAGAAACTGTAGTGGTTTCACGGGAAGCCTCACCATCCCCAATTCCGTGACCGAGATAGGCAGTGAAGCTTTTTCTGGTTGCAATGGCTTCACGGACTTGACCATCGGCACATCCGTGACTTCAATTGGTGAGGGCGCTTTCCGTAACAGCAATGGTTTCACTGGATCGCTGATTATCCCTAATTCCGTGATTACTATAGGAGATTATGCCTTTATGTATTGCACTGGGTTTTCGGGCGACTTGACCATCGGTAATTCGGTGACTTCAATCGGCAATTATGCTTTCGCTATGTGCAGTGATTTTACGGGTAATCTAACCTTAGGCAATTCCGTTGATTCGATAGGTAATTATGCTTTCTGGTATTGCAGTGGATTTACTGGCGATTTGAACATTCCCAACTCCATTACATCGATAGGCAAAGCTGCTTTTGCTCAGTGCAATGGCTTTACGGGCAATCTGACACTTGGCAATGCATTAACATCAATAGGCGAAAATGCTTTCGAGGAATGTAATGGTTTTACCGGCAACCTCGTCATCCCAAATTCCGTGTCCACAATAGGCAAGTATGCTTTCCTTTCTTGTAGTGGATTCAACGGTACATTGACCCTTCCTGATTCGTTGCTTGAGATAGGTGAAGCGGTTTTTAGTGGTTGCAGTGGCTTCACAGGTAGCCTGACTATCCCTGATTCCGTGACCTCAATAGGAAGTGGTGCTTTCTCTGGTTGCAGTAGCTTCACGGGAGATCTGGTCATCCCAAACTCTGTGTCAACGATAGGTGAAAGTGCTTTCTATGGTTGCAATGGTTTTACAGGTTCATTAACCATCCCAAATTCTGTAACACAGATTGAAGGTTGGACTTTTTGGAATTGCACCGGCTTTTCTGGCGACTTGGTTATCCCCAATTCTGTGACCAGAATTTGGACAGCTGCATTTTCTGGTTGTATCGGTCTCAACGGCACTTTGACCCTTCCTAATTCACTGACCGAGATAGGAGAGCGTCCTTTCTCTGGTTGTAGCTTCAACGGGTTAAATATTGATTTGACTAATATCCCATCTATTAGTAACAATATAGGAGGAAATTATTCAGGAACGCTAACCCTAGGCAATTCTGTAATTACAATTGAAGAAAGTGCTTTTGATGGTTGCAGTGGATTTACGGGTGATTTGATTATTCCCAATTCCGTGACGACTATAGGCAATTTCGCCTTCAGGAATTGCACTGGATTCTCAGGTAACTTGACCATCGGCAATTCCGTGACCATAATAGGCAAATATGCTTTCGATGGTTGCAGTGGTTTTACGGGTGACCTTGCCCTTCCCAATTCCTTGACAAAGATAGGTCATCGTGCGTTCCAGGGTTGCACGGCACTAACTGGCACATTGACCATTCCTGAAAATGTCACTTGGATTGGAATGGGCTGTTTTGTCAATAGTGGCTTTACAAAAGTGAATTTCAATGCTATTAACTGCACAAACATGGGTTGTGACGACAGCAGTGGTGACTGTTATTTTGTGTTATGGCAAAACTCCAACCTTCAAGAAATCATCATTGGAGAAAATGTAACTCAAATTCCGGACTACGCCTTTGGATCCCAAACTTCGCAATTCTGCCGACTGACGTTTTTGGGCAATAGGGTAACAAGAATTGGCGCTCAAGCTTTCATACACGATCAAAGCGACGATTGCGGCCTTATTGGTGATTTGGTCATTCCTTCCTCCGTGACGGAAATAGGCGATTGGGCTTTCTACGGTTGCTATGGAATAACATCCATACATTCATACGGGGCAGTGCCTCCAACTACGGGTAACGACGCTTTATATGAAATAGATTATTCTATACCTGTGTATGTACCTTTATGTTCGGAAGAGGATTATAGAGGAGCCAATCAATGGAGTAACTTTACCAATTATTGGGCCGTTTTGCCTTGCCCCCATACTTTCACAGGGAATGGAGCGGATAATCTATGGTCGAACCCCGACAACTGGCATACCCAGCCCAATGATGACAATGATATCATTATTAATGCCATTTGCGAGATGGATGAGAATGTCGAAGCTTCGAGAATTGTCATCAATAGCAAGGCTAAACTTGTCATCAAATCAGGCTATACACTTGACATCAATGGAAATGAAAATAGGGCAGAGGGGGAAATCGTGAACCTTGGCTCAGCACAAAACCTCATTATCGAAGACGGCGGACAGTTGTTTTACGATAAAGACGGCCTGCAAGCAACCGTGAAGAAAACAATATTGCCTTATAATAATGAAACCGATGGTTGGAATCTTATGACCTATCCAATGATTGGAAACGGGAAAGTGGCTTCACAAAAAAACTTACTTAGCGGTCAATACGACTTGTATTATTACGATGAACCTACGTTATTTTGGAACAATTATAAACAAAATAAATTGGTTGACGGTACGAGCAGCATTGCTGTCTTCCCGTTCTATACCTATTATAATTATAGCATTAGTGAGAATCTTTTCTTGGCAAGAGAACTTGCAGATATTGGTCTCAGCACTGAACCGTTAGGAGCGCTATGCTGGTATGCCACCAACAGTACTGGCTACGAACAAAGCAACATCAGCATTTGGATGGCCAATGTAAGCGACAACGCGTTGACAGAGTCATCGCACCTCACAAACGACATGACACTTGTCTATTTTGGCAACATGACCCCTGAGCAAGGTTGGAATGAATTTGTTTTCAACGAAAACAATTTTGCATGGGATGGGACGAGCAATGTCTTGATTTGCGTACAGAGGAACAATGGGGAATGGAATAACCCTGTGAATTGGCAGAGCCATGAAACAGATTTTGCTGCCATGTCCTACGACTTTAATGATAACTCAGCCTACGATATGGTAAACCAAACTTATTCCATGAGTAATAGCTCTATCCGCCCCAACATAGTATTCGAACCCGTTGGTCAAATTGGAGATTGTTTTACGAGTTTAAAAGCGGGTAAAGGCTACCTCTATGCCAACGATTGCGTTATTCCAGCCACAGAAACTCAAGTTGGCAATAGCTCTGGAACGCAAAATTATTTCCCATTCTACACTTATTATGAGAACAGCATCAGCGAATGTCTTTTCCGTGCAGAAGAACTTGAAAATGCAGGAGTTGCGAAAGCACCTATGACTAGCCTCAGTTGGTATGCCACCAACCGTACGGGGTATTTGCAGAGTAATATCAGTATTTGGATGGCCAACGTGAGCGAAAATGCTTTGTCAGGCATGTCTCACAACCCCAGCAGCATGACACTTGTTTACACAGGTGCCATGACACCTGAAATTGGATGGAACGAGTTTGTCTTCAATGAAGACAGTTTTGCTTGGGATGAGATAAGTAATGTTCTTGTTTGTATACAAAGGAACAATGGTGAGTGGAATAACCCGATTAAATGGCAAAGCCATAATTGCGGTTTTGTTGGCATGTCTTATCTTTATCAGGATAACACTCCTTATGACGTGATGAACGAAACCTATTCAATGAACACTTCTACATCCCGACCCACCACCATCTTCAAGACATCTGGTCAAGAAGGCGAACCCATCACGATTTCTTTTAAAGGCCAACTCCAACGCGGTACCGCCCAAGTAACCATCCCATTAAGCTACACGGAGAGCATAGACTATCCGGGCTACAACTTAGTGGGCAACCCGTTTGTTCACAATGTCACTTCGTATGCTTCGGAGAATGTGGCCGATGGATGCTTCCGTCTTAATGAGACCCAAGACGACATCATCGTGAGCGAAATCAGTGAAGCCCATCCGCTGAAACCCGCTGAAGGCTTCTTTGTGAAAGCAACTGGTGAAAACGCTTCCATCACCTTCAATCCTCAAGCGAAAGCAAAGGCAAGCCAAAGTAATTCCATCCGTTTGGAAATCATGGAAAACGGCCATCTCGTCGATCGCCTCATTGTGAAGAAAGAAGGCGAGCCTTTGGAGAAGCTATCATTAAAGCCACAACGCACCAAGCTGTTTGCCAACAAAGAGGATAAAGAAATGGCTATCGTTTCTGTCGATGCTAACGAACAAGCCATCAGCTTTAAGGCTACTCACGACGGCACTTATACGCTTACGGTAAACGCAGATAAAAATGAAGGGGAATGCCTGCACCTTATTGATAATCTCACTGGTGAGGATATTGACTTGTTGGCAGCCCTTCGACAGGCTCAGGGACCTGCCAGTTACACCTTTGAAGCGAAGACGACAGACGATGCCAACCGCTTCAAACTGGTGTTTTCCGTCGGCGGTGACGCAAATGTTGACGATGACAGGAAATAGGTGAACAACATTGTCATCACAAAATCGACCGACTATGTCATTCCATTTTGGAATATATAGTCGGTCGGTTTTTTTGATAGGGAAGGGGCTTTACCTCTTCACCGCCTCAGCCACAGCCTTGCCAAGGTTGTAGAGCTTGTCCCAATCCTCTTCGCGGATGGGAGCACCTTTCACCTCTACACTGTCGGCAACGAGGTTCCATTTGCCTTCCTCGGCGTATTTGGCAAGGGTCTTTACGCCACCACCACTCCAGCTCATGCCGCCAAAGGTTGCATAGCACTTGTCCTTCGGCTTGAACTCGTTGATTTCGTGGACGAGCAAGGTCATGTTGGGGAACATACTGCCATAATGGGCACAGGCACCGATGATGACACCTTTGTACTTCCAGATGTCGCTCATGATGAACGATACCTCGGTTTTGGCCACATCGTAGACTTTTACTTCCTTGATGCCAGCCTCCGCTGCACCACGTGCCACAATTTCAGCCATACGGGCCGTGTTGCCATGCATGGAACCGTAGACGATGACGACACCTTCCTCGGATTCCTGCTTGCTCCATTGCGTGTATTTGCCGATGACCCATGCGAGGTTGCTGCGCCAAACGAGTCCATGCGACGGGGCAATTATTTTGATTTCCAGTGTGCTAAGTTTTTCGATGGCTTTCAAGGCTTGCATGGCCACCTTGCCGACGATGTTGGCATAATAGCGGCGCATTTCGCCTTCATAAAAAGCAAGATTCACTTGGTCGTCAAAGATGCAGCCATTTAAGGCACCGAAACCACCAAAGGCATCGTTGCTGAAGACGATTTTGCTGCTTTGCTCGTAGGTCACCATCGATTCAGGCCAGTGCACCATAGGTGCCATGAAGAACTGCAAGGTATGGTTGCCGAGGCTTAAGGTTTCACCTTCGGCCACAATCTTTTTGTTCTCGATGGGGCCATAGAAAGCCTCCAAAGGAGCAAAGGTCTTGGCATTGCCGACCACCTGTACTTCGGGATACTCGCGAAGCACGGCGGCTACCGTGCTGCTGTGGTCAGGCTCGTCATGATTAATAATAAGGTAGTCGACCTTACGGCCTTGCAGCACCGACTTCACCTTGAAAAGGTATTCCTCAAGGAAATTGGCTTCCACGGGGTCAATCAAAGCGACTTTCTCGTCGACGATAAGATAGGAGTTATAGGAAACGCCGTTGGGCAGTTCCATGTGGTTCTCAAACAGGTCGGTGTGGCGGTCGTTGACGCCGACATAATAAATGTTTTCGGATAATTGGATTTGTTGCATATTGTCATTATTATTCATAAAAAGCGGCCCTTCGACCCTTCGACCCTTCGACAGGCTCAGGGACCACAGGCTCAGGGACCGCAGGCTCAGGGACCTCGGTCTCAGCCATCTTTCACAAGAGTTCTTCAAAATCCTCAACGCCGTGTTTGCACAACGGACATTCGAAATCGGGTGGGAGGGATTCACCTTCGTAGACATAGCCGCACACCTTGCATACCCAACGGCGTTTGCCGTCTTTGGGCTTCTCGGCGGGTTGGGGTTTAGGTTTGATGTTCTTTTGGTAATAGTCGTAAGTCACAGAGGGCTTGTCGGAAAGCACCTGGGCATCAAGCACATCAGCAATGAACATGGTATGCGTGCCAAAGTCGATGCTCTTGGTGACGCGACAAGCTAAATAGGCGTTGGTGTACTTCGGGATGTAAAGCACATGGTTGACGGCACGATGTTCGGCTTCGCAGTTGGCAAATTTATTCACTTTGCGACCCGACTGGAAGCCGAAATGTTCGAAGACTTTCATCGGCGTTTCGGTAGTCAACATGCTGACATTGAACACGCAGGAATCCTTAATGAGGTTGTGAGTGTAGTTGCCCTTGTTGACGGTAACGGCCACTTGCAAAGGGTTACTGGTGACTTGAATCACCGTGTTCACGATGCAGCCGTTGTCGATATTATCGTAGTTGGTGGTAAGGACGTAAAGTCCATAACCGATATTGAATAAAGCTTTGGTATCCATTATTTGTTACATTAATTGACTTAGGACGAGGGACTTAGGACTTAGGATGTCCCCAGTCCTATAGTCCCATGTCACAAGTCTCTCGTTTATTCCATGACGGAGAAGCTGTCCTTGCCAATGCCGCAAAGCGGGCAGGACCAGTTGTCAGGGATGGCCTCAAACGGGGTGCCAGGAGCGATGCCGCTGTCGGGATCGCCTTTTTCCGGGTCATAGATATAACCACAGACGTCGCAAACGTACTTTTTCATAATTTGTTAAACATTTAGTTATTAGTTATTTAATTGGATTATTCTTCATCAATCGGCGTTTCGACAGGCTCAACGACCTAAGGCCCCTGAGCCTGTCGAAGGGCCATATTATTCAATAGTTTTCCGCTTTGATTTGGAAATAGGACTGAGGATGGTTGCACACGGGGCAGATTTGGGGAGCTTTCTTGCCGATGACAATATGTCCACAGTTGGAGCATTGCCAAACCATGTCGCCTTCGCGTGAGAACACTAAGCCGTCCTCAATGTTCTTCAAGAGCTTGCGATAACGCTCTTCGTGTTCTTTCTCGATTTTGGCCACTAACTCGAATAGTACGGCAATCTTGGTGAAGCCTTCCTCGCGGGCGGTTTTGGCCATGCCTGCGTACATGTCGGTCCATTCGTAATTTTCACCGTCGGCAGCATCCTTCAGGTTAGTTTTGGTGTCGGGCACCTCGCCGTCGTGAAGGAGTTTGAACCAAATCTTGGCATGTTCCTGCTCGTTGCGGGCAGTCTCTTCAAAGAGGTCGGCGATTTGGTTGTAGCCTTCCTTGCGCGCCTTGGAGGCATAATAGGTGTACTTGTTGCGGGCTTGCGATTCGCCTGCAAATGCAGCCATAAGATTGGCTTCGGTCTTTGAGCCTTTTAATTCCATAGTAAATGTTTTAGTTGTTGATTATTAATTAGTTACAAAATTCGATGATTCAAAAGGGTAGGGGATAAACCTACTTTTCGTGGCAAAGGTAACATTATTTTTCTGAAATGCTGCACAAATTCCGTAATTTTGCAAGCGCAATGTATTATGACCGAAATAAAGAGAAAATAGCAGGTGCAGATTGGCCTGATGCCGAATGGCCGGCCTACATACCCAAATACCATTTGCATGATTTTGCCGCCATCGACTTTGAAGGTGCCAATGGCGAGGTGACGAGTGCGTGTAGCATGGGCATCGTCATTGTGAGAGACGATGAAATTGCAGAGCGTTACTATAGTTTGATCAAGCCGGTGCCCAACAGATATGATTTTTGGACGACCAAGGTGCACGGTATCACGTATAAGGACACCAATCATGCGCCGTTGTTTCCCGAGGTTTGGGACAAAGTGAAAGACAAAGTGCACGGTTTGCCGATGGTGGCTCACGGCATTTCTTTCGACGAGCGCGTGCTGAAGGCGTTGCACAAGTTGTATCATATTCCTTATCCAAATTACAAGTTTTATTGCACGCATTTAGGTTCGGAGGCATTGTTGCCGGAATTGGAAAACCACAAATTGCAAACTGTTGCGAAGCATTTCGGCTATGATTTGGCTAAGAACCATCATAACGCTGTCGCTGATGCAGAGGCTTGTGCTGTGATTGCGATGAATATTTTTTAGTTTGCAGTTGTTCAGTTGTTCAGTTAGCAGTTGTTCAGTTGTTCAGTTAGCAGTTATTCAGTTGTTTAGTTAGCAGTTATTATTTGAATTTCATGCGTTAGGGTATGGTCTGGAGATTTACAATTTAACATAATGTTGATTATTTTCAAAAAGTGCAAATCGAAAAACGAGGCTGTTTTGACCATTTTTTTACACATTTTTATTTGTCAATACCGAAATGATGATTACTTTTGCAGTTCCAACTTTTTGGGTTTTACATCATATAATTTTGAATCTTTAAATCTTTGAATTTTAAATTTTTAAATCATATCATTTATGGAAATTATCGGAAAAGTGGTCAGACTCGGTAATCTGACCGAAGGTACAAGCGCCCGCGGTTCATGGCGCAAACAAGATTTGATTATCGAGACCGAGGAACAATATCCGCGCACGGTTTGTCTGACCTGCTGGACGAACCAAATCGACGAGATTCAGAAATTCGCGCCCGGCCAAACTATCAAGGCACAGATTGAGATTTCATCGCGCGAATTTAATGGAAAATGGTACACTGACGTCCGCGTGTGGCGCTTTGACCCCGTTGGCGCTACCGCTCCTATGGCTGCCCCCGTGCAAGCTGAACAGCAGCCAATGATGCACCAAACTCCGCCAGCAGCCGCTCCTGCGCCCGCACCAGCTTCGCCGGATTTCTATCCGCCTGCGGAAGACAGCGTGGACGACCTGCCCTTCTAACATTATGTTAAATACGGCCACCTATAGATTCCCAAGGGAATGACATAGGTGGCCTGTTTTTAAAACCATGCAAGTCAACATTTTAAATACCGACACCATTTGTGCCATTGCCACTGCCCATGGCATGGGTGCTATTGCTGTTGTCCGCGTTTCGGGCGTCTCGTCTTTTCCCATTGTAAGTCAGATATTTAAGAGGAATGGTAAGCCTTTTGACATAGGGAAAATACTTTCACACAAAGCGTACTATGGCCATATTGTTGACAACGGAGCATTAATTGACGAGGTGTTAGTGACCTTTTTCAAAGGCCCTCATTCTTTCACGGGCGAAGATTCCGTTGAAATCAGCGTGCATGGTTCGGTATTTATCCAGCAGAAACTACTGCAAATATTGATTGCCCATGGTTGCCGCATGGCCGAAGCTGGCGAGTTCACTCGTCGGGCCTTCGTCAACCGCAAGTTCGACCTTGCCCAGGCTGAAGCCATCGCTGACTTGATTAGTTCCGAGAGCGAAGCTGCGCATCGTGTAGCCATCAACCAACTGAAAGGTGGGTTTTCCAAAGAACTTCAAGTGCTGCGCTCTAAACTATTGGAAATGACATCTTTGGTGGAATTGGAATTGGACTTCAGCGAGGAAGATGTAGAATTTGCCGACCGAAGTCAGCTTAAAGCTTTACTTCAAGAGATATTAGTTAAAGTAAACAAACTCAAAGACTCATTCCGTTTAGGAAATGCCATCAAGAATGGCATTCCAGTAGCCATTGTTGGACAAACCAACACGGGTAAAAGCACCCTGTTGAATGCCCTTTTGGGTGAAGACCGCGCCATCGTCAGCGACATTGCGGGCACTACGCGCGACACCATCGAGGAAACCTTGAATATCAACGGAATACTTTATCGTTTCATCGACACAGCAGGTTTGCGTGCCACCGATGAAACCATAGAGAAAATCGGCATTGAACGTTCGTACAAAAAGATCGCTGAGGCAAATGTGGTTATCGGGATGTTAGATGCTACAACAGATTATGAATCAATGCTTTTGTCGGCAAACGAAATCCGATCCAAGGTCGATTTTGGCCACCAGCAACTCATTCTTTGTATTAATAAGGTGGATACTTTGGCCGACCAAGGCGAAGCTACGTTAGGGCAACTCCGACAAGATTTGAACAATGATGACATCTTGGTGATTTGCATTTCCGCAAAACACAAATTTGGATTAAACGACCTTTACAACACCCTGAAACACAGTCAGCCCCTCGCCCACCCTGACACCACTTTGGTCACCAACGTGAGGCATTATGAGGCACTTGTCCATGCTAACGACAGCCTTGAACGAGTTCAACAAGGACTTGAAATGAACATTCCTACAGACTTGGTTTCGCAAGACTTACGGCAAGCACTTTATCACCTTGGAAGCATCACCGGAGAAATCACCACTGATGAGGTGCTTGGTTCCATCTTCTCTCGTTTTTGCATCGGTAAATAACTAATTATATGAATAACTCAAAAAACACTCTCAAAAGTGCCCGCAACAGAACCAGCATCGCCATCCTCATCACGGCGGCGGCACTTATGCTATTGATTTCTGGCATCCAGCAATATTCTGCTCGCAAGCAAATCCGCAAAGATTTGGAGCGAAATGCCGAGATAGAGTTGGTTATCAAATCTATTGGTGTCAAACACTCACTTGAAGATGTGGAACTCGCGCTACGGAACCGCATTTGGGAATTCGAGCAGGTTCTCCCCTATCCTGATTCCCTTTTTGCCATCACGCGCCGCATCGTGGAACAGAACCCACGTTTCGACGGCTGCTGCATCGCTGTGGTGCCCAACTACTACCCCGAAAAAGGCCGCTTGTTTGAACCTTATTCAGTACGTCGCGGTGATTCAATAGAAACCGTTCAGCTTGGTTCGGAGGAGCATGACTACAGCCAAAACATGGATTTCATTTTGGCGGCTAAAAACGACAGCTCTTTTTGGAGCGAACCCTATCCTGACGGAAACAACCCGAATGTGACACTCATCACCTACACTTTCCCCATATACGACAGTTTTGGGGACATAGCAGCCGTGGTCGGCGTTGACTATAACGCCGAAGAACTTGGCAAAATGCTGAATTCCAAACACATGTTCCCCTCATCCTACTGCATACTGATTTCAGGCAAGGGCAAACTGATATGCGGTCCGGAGAACATGGAAAACTCGCATCAACTTGCGAAGGAGACCCTTGACATGATTAACGACAGCACCTTTGAGCGCCATGTCAGTTCTACGGGCCATGCCACACTCCTTTCCTTTATCGACAATGAGGACGGCTCGAAAGGGTATGTGTTTTACAATTCACCCAGAAACCTGAATCCTTGGAGAATTGCTGTGGTCAATTACGATGATGAAGTATTTGAACCATTGATAAAAATTCGGTGGAGAAACCTGCTGTTGACTTTGGCTGGTTTGCTGATTCTCGCTTTCATCATCCAGCGTTCCGCCAGGAGCATCTCCAAACTGCAACAGGCAAATTTGGAGCGTGAACACATTGACAGTGAGTTGAATATCGCTCGGAAAATCCAAATGGAAATGCTGCCCAAAGGTGATGAAATCGCGTTGCGCGACGACTGCTATGTAGTCGGCTCGCTTGACCCCGCCAAAATGGTGGGTGGCGACCTTTACGACCATTTTATCCGTGACGAGAAACTGTATTTTTGCATTGGCGATGTGAGTGGGAAAGGCGTCCCTGCGGCCTTGGTGATGGCCGTGATGCACACACTATTCCGCTCCATATCAGCACATGAGAGCAATCCTGCCCGCATCATGCATGCATTGAACGAGACTTCTTGTCAGCGCAACGAGCAGAACATGTTCGTCACCATGTTCATTGGGGTGCTCGATCTGCCGACGGGTCGTTTACGCTATTGCAATGCTGGCCATGACAAGCCTTTCGTTATCAGCGAAGAAATCAAGCAATTGCCTGCCAAGCCCCATCTGCCTTTGGGCGTGATGGACAATATGGTTTACACCACTCAAGAAACTGTGTTACAGTCGGGCGAGAGCTTGTTCCTTTACACCGATGGTCTGACTGAAGCAATGAACGAAAGTCACGAGCAGTTTGGGTTGAAACGTGTTGAAAAAGGATTGCAGGATTGCATCGGTAAAGAATCCAATGTGTCGGAAAAACTCATCCAAACAATGAAAAATCGGGTGAATGGTTTTGTTGATGGTGCCGAGCAAAGTGACGACCTCACCCTGCTTGCCCTTCAATACACGCCACAGGAAAAGCCTATCATCTTTAGCGAGACGCTCACATTAATTAATAAGGTGAGCGAAATCACGAAACTCAATGCATTTGTGAAGTCGGCCACAGCAACCCTAAGCATGGAAACCGGGCTCGCCAACCAAATCAAGCTGGCTGTCGAGGAAGCCGTCACTAATATCATTAATTATGCCTATCCAAATGATACTGAAGACAATATAAGCGTGACCATTGAGGCCGACGAGAGCCGGATACGATTCATCCTCAGCGATTCGGGCGCGGAGTTTGACCCCACCGGCGTGAGCAAGGCTGACACCACCCTCACCGTTGACGAGCGTCCCATTGGCGGCTTGGGCGTTTTCCTCGTTCGCAACCTGATGGATAGCATCAACTACGAGCGCATCGATGGAAAGAATATCCTTCGCATGGAAAAAAAATACCAAAGCGTGTGAATTCAATGAGTTTTATTACTTTTGCACTTTCAAAGCATTCAATTTTATCCTACTAATTAACAACATTAAATCCAAAAAAATGAAAAAACTAACGTTTTTGATCGTTACCTTTCTCATTGGTGGCATGATGTTTACGGGTTGCAAGAAAGACGACCCCACTCCTACTCCCACTCCCGTTGATCCGGAAACCAATCCTACCCTTACCTTGAAAACTGGAGAGAATTATCTCGTTGAGGGAATGGAAGTTAAAGCTTATGAAGAATTCCGCATGGGCTTTGTTTGCGCAGGCAAAGACTTGCAGACGCTGCAAATCACCTTCAAAAAAGGTGAAGAGCTGATTGATGTAATCAATAAAACCTGCAATCCGAATGGTTCTGAGTTTGAGCAACTTTACACCATCGTAACAACGGGTGACATCACGATGACTGCAGTGCTTACCGATGCCAATGACAAGACCGCATCACTTACGGTCAACTTCAAGGTGTTGGAGAATGTGCCTATGCTTTTTGCTGGCTCCTATGAGGGCTTTTTGATCATGGACGCAGTTGCAAGTGCTCAAGGAATGGGTGAAATGCCGATGCCTACCGACAGCGTCATGTCCAAGATTGAAATCCTCATCAACGAAGGTGGAGAGACCGCTGTGGTTACCGTTACCCAACCTCAGGGAGCTCCTTGGGTCATCAACGCGACTTTTGACGGTGAGACTCTCGTTTGCGAGCCTTATTCCGAGTCCCAGACGGTTGGACAGGTTATGACGCTCACTCTCACTTATACGATGAAATGCACTCGTGTTGACAATCTTCTGAGAATCGATGGTATCGTTGAGGGCACGGGCTCAGCCATTCAACAAGGTGTTGAAATACCCCTCTCCTTGACTGGAACCCTAATTGGCGATTTAGAGAAAGTGGAATAATAACTCAATGGTTTTTTGGTAAGTAAATGGACAAATTTAGTCTACATATTGGACGCGAGACTATGAGACGCGAGACATTTTATGTTGTCCCGTGTCCCGAAGTCCCGTGTCCCGCGTCAAAAAACATGTAGTTTAGTTTTGATTAGTTACTTATTATATTCTAAAACCAAGAGCATTCTATCACCCAGCCTTCTTTGGAAGGTTGGGTTTTTCTTTATTTAGACGATCAAACGTAAACGTAATAGACCATGCTTTTTGCTTTTTTTCCCACTATTCATTAAAAATTACATTTTTTTCTTATTTTTGCATATTAAAATCCAATCTATTTAAACACATACTATGAATACCAATATCACAGAGAAAGACGGTAAATACATCGTCAGCCTTGAAGGCGAACTCGACACCGCCCATGCCCTTGAAGTCGAACAGGCCATGCAGCCCCTCCATGAGTTGAGCGGGAAAGACATCACTATCGACTGCACCCATTTGGATTACATTGCTTCCAGCGGCTTGCGCATCCTCTTGGCCTTGCTGAAAAGCGCCAAAAGCAATGGCAACAAGGTGGTTTTGAAGAACCTGAACGACGAAATCAAGGAAGTTTTCAAAATGACGGGCTTTATCGATCTATTCGATATAGAATAAATAAAATCAACATCTTATGAAATACTATTTCAGCCAACCTGCAAAGTGGTTTTGCATGGTTTTGGCTTTGCTGTTTTCATTTGGATTGAAAGCACAGGAGGCCGATAATGAGTTTAGCTTGGATGCCAAATTGAACACCCGTGGAGAAATCCGTATGGGTGGATTTGACGCTGACTTGGAAGACGAAAACCAGCGGAAGGCCTGTTTTGTCATGGGACAATATCGGATTAACCTGGGATACAAACGGTCCGACTGGTTGGAGATAAGATTCTCGCCACAGTTCTCCGGCATTTGGGGACAGGCAGGTGGCACCTTGAGCCTCTCGGAGGGTTGGCTCTCCATGAAACACAACAAGACTGGTCTTTTCACCAAAATTGGCCGTCAGTGTTTCGAGTATGACGACGAACGTATTTTGGGTTACGATGACTGGACGATGACCGCGCCCACCCACGATGCTTTGAAGTTCGGCTTCGAGGGTTACGGTCACAAAGTACACGTGCTCCTCGCTTACAACCAAAATGCTGAAAACATCTCCACTGGCGGTAATTACTATTCCGATGGCATACAGCCTTACAAGACGATGCAAACCCTTTGGTATCACTACAATACGCCAAAGGATCTTTTCGGAATTTCGTTGATTGGCATGAACATCGGCATGCAGAGTAAAAATGATTCTAAGCCTTCGGAAACCTACTATCAGCAGTTGGTCGGTACCTACGTGACGTTAAAACCCGGCATAGTGGCATTGGAAGGCGCCTTCTACTACCAAATGGGTAAGGAGGAACACGGCATGACTCTGGATGCCTACATGGGAAGTGCGAAGGTGACGGTGACGCCCAGTGAAAAGTACAATCTCTATGCAGGCTATGATTACATGAGCGGTGAACAATTCCCCATCGCGATCAATGGCGGTTTGGGCCTTATTTTCCACGACAAAGCCAGAGGTTTCTCCACATTGTTCGGTTCGCACCACGAGTTTTATGGCGCTATGGACTTTTTCTATCTGGACAGCTATGTGCACAACTTCTCACCTGGTTTGCAAAACCTCTATGTGGGGGGTAATGTCAGCCCAATTACGGGATTGAAGATTAACGCCGCTTATCACTTCTACGCCATCGCTGCTGATCTCCAAATCCATACTGAAAAACTGAATAAGGCATTGGGCCATGAAATGGAGCTTAACGTGGGCTACACTTTTGCAAAATTTGCCACAGTGAGCGCGGGTTACACTTTTATGCGCGGCACCGAGACAATGCAAACCCTTCAAAACTTGACGGACAACCGTCGTTTGCACTGGGGTTGGGTGATGCTGACGGTTAACCCCACATTGTTTAATACCGTTTGGCAAGACAAAAAACATTAAACAGGACAACCAGTACACCTCACAAGTGCTGTACCGCCTTGGATTCCGTTGGTCGAGCACTTCGTGGGATTACGTGGACCAGATGTTGGAGGCCATCGCTGGATTTGGGTATTTTGAACTGTAAAAGATGTAGGCTCGGCTTTTGTACGGGATGCTATGGAAAAGGAAACCCTAACTGGTTGACGGTTAGGGTTTTCATCTTATAATACTAAAGGTTTTACAATTCACGAAAACAGCTCTCGTTCTTCAGGCAAAATCATGTCCCAGTCTTCCAATGCTTCTATTGGGTTGAGGCCGTTCCGTCGCGCCATCTTATACTCGCGCGTCAATCCGTAACGGTCAGCAATACGCATCGCTATTCGGTCTTGAAGGAGCCTTTTATTTTTACGTTTCATCATGGTTTCAGAAAGGGATAATGTTGAAATCAACATGAAAGAATGTAATGAACAACTTTAGTAGCAAAAGTCTCGTAGTCATTGAACACTACAGCTCGATTAAAGTCTCCATATTGTTTGTTTGACAAGGTGATGGGTATTGAGGGCAAATTGCGATAGAATTCGTTATACTCGTCTTTGTCAATTGGATCTGTTATCATGGATGGGAGATTAATAACAAACAACAGTGTTTTGCTTGGAGTATGAATCGAAATTTCTGTATTATCTTCTGATAGTTTTAAATACTTGTATGCATTATGCTGGGTGAAAAACTCCCACTTCTGAAAATCTCCGTTGTTCTTATAATAAGGCAGTTTATCAGGAATAATAAATATCTGGAAATACGGAATATTAGTACAACGAATGTTTGCTGTTTCTCCTAGCATATTCTCGAAATAATTGTTTGAATTTTGCGAGTAGTTTTGCATCACAAATTTCACTCCGATTCCTGCAACAACTTGACATCGGTGGAAGATTGTAATATCAACCTTCTTATCAATATACCGACCTTCGATATTACCCTCTCGACCATCATTAATACCTAATGAATTGATGTAATATCCAGACCCTAACCTTTGCATAAGGTCGCGTGCTATAGCTCCATGCAGGACTTTCAGTTTCTCATTGCTTCGAGAACCCGTTTCAAGGAAAGTCCTAAAAGAGTTTGAGATTACCCTTAGAAATTCTTGATTGTCCATATCGTTGTGATAGTTTAAAATTCAAATATTGTTCGACATCTTTTGACGTAAAGGTATAATAGCCTCCGCTTTTGTAATTGGCCAGCATCTTGATATACTCTATGAATTCGTCAGATACAATCAATTCTCGCACTTCATTTTCTGGAATCGTTGTTAAGATGTACAGTCCACTATATAGCCCTTTACCTGCAATGACTTTCTCCAAGCGGATGCTTGACTTATCTTTTATAATTGTATTCAGTGCGTATTTATCCTTCGAAACATCTTTTATTGCTTGTGTGCGTCCAAATAAATACCACAATTCGTGGTTTTCAATATCACGTCCTTTTGCCAAATCTTCCTTGTGCAATTGAAGATATTCAAACAAAGGCTTATTTTTCTCAATTTCAGTTGGCGGCAAAGGGTGACCTTGTGAATCGTAAGGAAAGATGCATTTTGACCATTTCCCAGTCGATGCTTTCAATACATCGATTGTACCTTCAAAATCAAAGTCTCCTATAAAAGTTTTGTCTGCAAGTGTTGCAAAACCATTTTTGACTTCTGTGTATTGGTATGCTTTCCCTGTCTTAATTTCTTTCAGTTCCTTTAACTTGTCTCTATTGGAAATGTAGAGATTTCCTACGATATATAAATCATGTATTGAGAGTTTGTCTATAAACTCCAATGGCGAGGTTTTGTTAACCATACGATAGAGTTCTACATAATCGGTAGCTCGCTCAAATCTAGATATTGCGGTGTAAGTAGTTGCTTCAAAAGGTTGGAAATGTCCAAGGTCTATGATTCCAGATAGATTCTGCTTCTGTATAATATATTGACGAAGCACACTTCCTGCCTTACTGGAAAACCAAGAGCTGGGCGTGATGATACACATTTTCCCAGTGTCATTCAACATTTTGAATCCCAACTCGAAAAACACGATGAAAAGATCGGTCATCCCTTGCTGAGCAAAACTGAATTTCTTTACTATATCATAGCTGGATTCAAGATTGTGCACCCTAACGTATGGAGGATTCCCAAATACGTAGTCCATTTTCCCATAATGCTTATCTACACACAAAGCATCGGCACAGATGACATCCCAATTGACTTTATTTACGCCATGTTTAATAGCAATATCATTGAGATTTCGAACACATTTTTCTCGTTCTTCACCATCGAGTTCAATCCCATGTATATAGGTTTCCAGATGCCTTTTCAAGGTTTTGCCGTGAAATTGTTGACAATACCTTTCAACAATCTCACGTAAAAAAGCCCCATCACCACAACTATTGTCAATGACGTGCTTCCCCACAATGTCTTTCCCATTGTAGTTGCCAAAATCGAGTATAGTCCGAACGAGATAGTCTGGAGTATACACTCTGCCATGATGTTTTACAGAATTTGCCATCCAAGTGATTGATTTTGAGCATTACTATCAATCACTTGATTCGGAAAAATGAGAAGGCGCGAGCCTTCATAGCGTTCAGGGAAAGCCTAGGATGGAACCCTCGTCATATTTGAGCTCACGCCTATAGGCGTATGCTACCCAAATATGACTAAGTTGCAATTTAAGGCTTACCTTGAACCTTTTCCCGATTATCAAAATCAGTTTCCTAGGCTTATTTTGAACGCGAAATGGTAGTTAATGCTTATGTTGTTGTATTACTTTGTTTTATCTCTTTTTTGTCGTTAACTAAATTAGATTTTTAATTGTTTTGATGTGGGCAAAGATAGAAAAAGTTTGCGAGATATTGAATAATAGAAGAAAAAAGCTGTATTGAATATGTACGATGGCCATATATATTTTAGGATTATATAGTTTGAGTTCTCCGCAAATTGTGCTGATGGCATCTGCACAAAATATCTTGTCACTCTTGCAGGGCTTTGAAAAAACCGAAATTTCTCCCACCCCACTCATGACCTCGCTGGCATGAAATGGCTGCAGGCTGGTGTCTCGGAGCGATGGTGTCCAATTGCAGAAGAGCCAAGGTTGAAGATTTGCGAAAAAACACGAAAGGCAGCCTTCGTTTAAGGGCTGCCTTTCATATTCAGGTTAGACGATTGTTGTAGGGTTAGTATTCGTTGACCGTCCAGTTATTGGGGATACCGCTGGGACCCCAGGTCCAACAGGATGCACCCTTGGCCTTGGTGAATGTGCAGGGACCGCCGTCAGGGGAATGATCGTTCACTTCGTTGAGCCAGTTTGTGGTGCAGTTAGAGCCAGTGATGGTGGTGGCTAAGCAGGTCACTTGGTAGAGGTTGCTGCATCCGTTAAACATATAAGCATAACACCCTTCTACTAATTTCGTGGCGGGCAGATGGGGAGCATTATTTAACATGCTGCACCCCTCGAACATGTTAGAATAGCATCCAGGGGCCAATGTTAAGGCGGGCAACTCGGTGGGGGTGTCATCCATTCCGGAGCACCCGGCAAACATGCCAGAATAGCAGTCTTGGCTCAGCGTCGTGGCGGGCAGCAGCAGACCGCTTGCATTGATGGGACATGTGTTTCCAGCGAAAAGACCTGCGAAAGAAGCGCCTTCCATTGTGGTGATCGTCGCAAAGTTTTCCTCGTCCACTAAACTCATGATGTTGCCACTCAATTCCACATTGTTAGTGCTGACAATATTGGTAGAACTATAGTCTTTGATTCTGGTGCCGTTGCCGTAGAAACGCACCCAATTGCCTGGGCTGACATCGATGCTGATCTCGTTCACGCCGTTTATGGTTTGCTTGCCTTCGCCGATATCGTACTGCATTCCATCCGGCGGATTTATCACACGGATTGTAGCGCCCCCATAGGCCATCATCGTCAGCGGGTTGCCGGCCTCCATAGCCGTCAACTCAAAACTGATAGCATTCTCGCCATGCAGAAAATCATTTTTATGGACAGGAGGAATGGTAATTACTTTATAGTTGTACCCTTGGGATCTAGCATCAACGGTGACGGTCACTGAGTCTTCATTGGGAAGCAGGATGGCCCAGCGGCTGGTGGGAGTTTCGGGGTACAGTGAGATTTGCTCGCTTCCGTAGCGGGTGGGGGTAAAGGTGTTGTTGGCAAAGTCAATAATCACCCGGTTGTTTATTCCCTGGATCATAAAGTTCGCTTCCTTGAGAATCCTGTTGGTGGTGAACTCCACCAAGGCGCATTGGTTCTCCAATGTGGTGGAGTAAGTGTTGCTGCTTTCGGAATAGTTAGTCGTTGAAGTGCCGTAGGAAATCACGGGATAGGGATTGAATTGTTGTTCGTAGATGTCAACGGTGTATTGCGTTTCATCAACTTGGTTAACATATTCTCCATATCCTCCCAGGTAGTAGAAATGCAGCGGTTGGTCGCCGTTTTGCGAAAGACTGAGGTCGCCGCTGAATTTGTTCGTGGTGGCGTTATATTCCAGCGTGCCAACACAGGCACTGTCGTAGCCGACATAGAGTATGTCGCCATTACTGAAAGAGAAAACACCAGTTGAGGGGTCAACATCAGCTCTTGAGCCGTTGGTTGCTGAGCCTGTCGAAGCACCCACGTTCACTGTGAGGTGAACAAGGTTGCCTTCTGTGTCTTGGGGCGTGGCGGGTTGTTCCTTCTTGCACTGGGCAAGGCCGAGGGTCAGCACCAAGGCTGCCACGAAAATTGCTATTTTTTTCATTGCTTGTCCTCCTTTTTCTTCAGTGCAATATAGCCGAGGCCCGCGCCAATCAGAATGGCGATACCGCTACCCAAAGGAGCGGGTTCTTGGAAAGGTTGGGTTCCCACATTGAGATCCAATCCCTTTTTTTCAAATATATTTCGGTGCAGAAGGCTTGTTTCAGGCTGGTCATTGAGGCCAAACAATCCTCCAGGTCTTTCGGTGGTTTTTTGCGCCATTGCGCTGGACGGCAATATCATGGCCACCAGCCCGAGCGAAAGTACGATGGCTTTCAGATTCATTTTTTTTTGTTTTCATTTTCTTAGTTTAGAGTTTTGGAGATTTAATATTTAAAGATTCAAGATTTCAAGATTCAAGATTTAAAGATTCAAGATTCAAAGATTCAAGATTTAAAGATTCAGGGATTGGGATTCCCCTTTTGGGGATGGAAAGCGTTTTTTTGTTTGTTTATCTTTTTTAGAATCGGTGATTTACAATAATTTAGCATCGCTTTTATGCCGTTTTAAGGGTGCAAAATTACAGAAAAATCCTTTTCGAATGGAAGTTGTTTTCAGAAAAAACACCTATAATGATTAATTCCCTGTCTTCCTCTCAAAAAACCGTAATTTCCCCCCACTTCGCCCTTGCTTTTTCCATTTTTTTCTATTTTTGTATCTTATTTAAACTATCCAACGAGTTAATCAAAATAAAATCGCTCAATATGAAAGCAACTAATGGTTCAATTGCTCCCTTATCAAGATCGCAATATGGCATCTATGCCGAATGTGTAAGCCATGAAAACGAGATTTTCTATAACCTGCCGTTTCTCTTTGTCTTTGACGGCAGCCTCGATGCCGACCGTTTGTGTCGCGCCATCGAAACGACGATAAAGGCGCACCCCACTTTCTTCACGCGGATTGGGGTGAACGACGAGGGCGAGCCCGTCCAGTCCATTGACATGGAGAATGAAAAAATTAACCTCACAGTTGAACAGGTCACGGACATTGAGGCGGAAAAACAAAAATTCATCGAGCCGTTCAAACTTTACGGTGGCAGGCTGTTTCATACCAAAGTGATGCGCGACGCAGATCATGTCTATTGGTTTTGGGACATGCACCATATCATCGGCGATGGAGCCTCGTTTGACATCGTGATTCGCGATGTGGAGGCGGCATACAACGGCGAAACGCTTGCTCCAGAGGAGATGACAATGCAGGAATTGGCCCTCGCCGAAGCCGAGATGCGCAAAACGCCTGCTTTCGAGGAAGGCAAGCAATGGTATGCCCAAAACTTCGACTGTGGCGACACCTTCACTCAACTTCTCCCCGACCTCGAAATTTCAGAACCCTCTGACGCCCATAAAGTCCGTGTGCTCGACACTGAAATGGACCGTGTGAACGCTTTCTGCAAGGCCAACGGTATTAACAAAAGCACCCTTTTCACTTCGGCATACGCTTATCTCTTGGCGAAATACAACAACGAGCAGGAATCGCTCTTCACCACGGTTTACAATGGGCGCACCAACCCCAAGTTCCAACATTCCATTGGCATGTCGGTGAAGACTTTGCCCGTTTACGCCAAATTCACCGATGAGACCTTGGTGCTCGACTTCCTGAAAGCCAATCAGGAGCAGATGCTCGGTAGCCGCCAGCACGACATCTATGCCTATACCGACCTGATGACCGACCTCAACCTGCAAAGCAATACCGCATTTGCATGGCACGGACTCTTGTTTGATTACAAGGAACTGATGGGCAAACCTGTGCAAACCATACAGCTCCGCAACCACAACGAGGACACACCGTTTTATCTAATGACTTTCTATGTCGGCAATCAATATCATATCAGGGCGGAATACAAGTCCAACGAATACTCCGAAACGCTGATTGACCAATTCTTGGAGAGTTACGAGGCCACCTTGGAAGGCTTACTGACTCAGACCTACCTGCGTGACATTGACATCGCCACCAATGCGCAGGTTGCTTTCCTTGACACCTTCAACCAGAACGACTTGCCTTATGACGAATCGCAGACCATCGTGTCGCTGTTCCGCCGTCAGGCTAAGGCAACGCCCGACAAAACGGCTGTCGTCTATAAAGACAAGCGGATCACCTATGGCGAATTGGACGACATCAGCGACCGTATTGCAGCCCTTATTGCATCGAAAGGATTGGGAGCTGAGGACATTGTCGCCATTCTGATACCCCGTTGCGAATGGATGGCCATCGCTTCGTTAGGTGTCATCAAGGCTGGTTGCGCCTATCAGCCCCTTGACCCGACCTATCCTAAAGAGCGCCTGAACTTCATGATGAAGGACACAGGTTCAAAACTGCTGATTGCCGATGAGGAACTGCGCGGAATCGTAGATGAATATCAAGGAGAGGTGATTTATACGAAAGACCTGATGCAGCTACCACCGGCAGAGACACTGCCTGAGGAGCCAAAGCCCGAAAGCCTCTTTACGTTGGTCTATACCAGCGGCTCAACGGGAGTGCCCAAGGGGGGAATGTCGGAACACAGAAACTGGGTCGCCTTCTGCTACATGCATCAGCATCAATTAGGATTCACATCCGAGAGTCGTGTGACGTCGTATGCCAGCTTCGGATTCGACGCTTCGCCGATGGAAATCTATGCGACATTGACGATTGGTGCCGAACTCCACATCATCCCTGAGGAAATGCGCCTCGACCTGATTGCGCTCAACGAATACTTCGAGCAGAACAAAATCACCCATACGTTTATGACCACACAAGTGGGCTATCAGTTTGTCACTAGCATCGAGAACCATTCCCTTCAAGGAATGATGACTGGTGGTGAAAAACTGGCATCATTAGACCCGCCTCAAAGCTATGCCCTCTTCAACGGCTATGGTCCATCTGAAACTATCTGCTATGTCACCTCTTACCTCATCAGGGAGCGTAAAAAGGACATTCCCATCGGAAGTGCCGTTTCCAATAGTAAACTGTATATCGTGGACAAATATGGACATAGACTCCCCGTCGGTGCTCCAGGAGAACTCTGGATTGCTGGTCCGCAAGTGACACGTGGCTATCTCAACCGCCCAGAGAAAACGGCAGAGGTGTTTATTCCCAACCCGTTTAATACCGAAGAAAAATACGCTCGCGTCTATCGTTCGGGCGACATCGTGCGCTATCTGCCAGACGGCAACATCCAGTTTGTTGGTCGTAAGGACGGACAGGTGAAGATTCGTGGCTTCCGTGTCGAACTAACGGAAGTAGAAGCCGTCATTCGTGAATTTCCAGGCATTAAGGATGCTACGGTGCAGGCCTTCGATGAAGAAGGCGGCGGCAAATTCATCGCTGCCTATATCGTTGCTGATGAGCAAATTGATATCCAAGCGCTGAACGATTTCATCCTCGACCAAAAACCGCCTTATATGGTGCCTGCCGTGACGATGCAGATTGAAAAGATTCCACTCAACCAAAACCAGAAGGTGAACAAGAAAGCCCTTCCCAAGCCCGAAAAGAAAGCTTCCGAGGCCGTTATGGAGAGCAATGTGCCGATGAATGTCCTGGAGCAAGAAATCCACAGCATCATCGCAAAGATCATCAACACCGAAGACTTTGGCGTGACAACCGTGTTGGGCTATGTCGGCCTGACCTCCATCATGGCCATCAAGTTGGCGATTCAAATCAACAAACGTTTCGGTGTCATCCTCGACTCGAAATCATTAGCCAAGACGGGCACTTTACAGACCATCGAGAACGAGATTTTGGCCAAGATGATGAGCGAAGGTACTGGGGAAGAGACGGTGAAAGCAGAGACCCATGCCGACACGAACAATATTCCGTTGTCATACGCGCAGATGGGCGTCTATGTGGATTGCATAAAGCAGCCCGAGGCAACCGTATATAATATCCCGATGGCGGTTCGTTTCCCAAAAGATGTAGATACCACCTTGCTTTCCAAGGCATTGGAAACCCTTGTCAAAACGCATCCTCAGCTGCGGGCGCATTTTGGAAGTTTAGGTTCGGGTATCATTCAAATCATTGATTTCGAGCAACCTATCGAGATTCTGCAGAGCCGGCATAGCGAGGCAGAGTTGAACCAATATAAGCGGGATTTTGTCAAGCCGTTCAATTTGAGGCAAGGTCCGCTCTATCGCATGGAGATTGTCACAACTGAGCAATGGGTTTATCTTATGCTCGATTTCCATCACCTCGTCATTGACGGCGGATCTATTGACCTGTTTTTGACCCAACTCTTTGAATTGCTCAACGGTCGTGAGATTGAACCTGAGTCATTCACCTACGCCGATTTCGTGGCGGCAGAGAAAGCCGCCGAAAGCAGCGAGGAATATGCGGCTGCCAAAGACTTCTTCCAAGAGCGTTTGGGCAATGTGGAAGGCGTGACCGAGGTACCGTCAGACCTAACCAACCCCAAAGAGCAAGGCGTCATAGAGACCTTGTCGAGCCAGTTGGATTTCGAAGCCATAGAGAGCTTCTGCCGTCAGCACAACATCACTCCGGCGCATCTCACCCTCGCTGCCACCTTCTACGCACTTTCGCGTTTCACCAACAACGAGCAACTGTGTATCACCACCATCAGCAACGGACGTTCCGACCTGCGCATCAGCAACACTACCGGCATGTTCGTCAACACGCTGGCATTGAGTTCCACTATCGGCGAACAGACTGTGCTTGAGTTCCTTAACGAGACCAGCAAGCAGTTCGATGAGACGTTGCGCCATGAGAAATATCCTTTCGCACAAATCGCTGCCGACTATGACCTTTCCGCCGAAATCATGTTTGCCTACCAGATGGGCGTTATCGACGAGCATAAGTTCAAAGGCCAGACGCTGACCATTGACAATCTGGAGTCAGACACGCCGAAGTTCCGCATCGCTTTCTATATCATGAACGACAAGGCAGGTAAGCCGAGTGTGTGCGTCGAATATGACAATGGCCGTTACAGCCACGAACTGATGCAAAGTTTGGCCCAGTCGATCTGCAACGCTGCGAAGGCATTCGTCCGTCAACCGGAGATGAAGTTGCAGCAAGTGTCGCTGTTGGATGCCGAACAAACCACCATCCTCGACAGCTTCAACCAAACCGATGTGCCTTACGACGACACCCAGACCATCATCTCGCTGTTCCGCAAGCAAGTGGCCCAAACACCCGACAATATGGCAGTGGTGTACCATGACAAGCATTATACTTACAAAGAAGTGGATGCCATTTCGGAACGTATCGCCAATTACCTTGTGAAACAAGGCCTTGGCAATGAGGATGTTGTCTCGGTGCTCATTCCGCGCTGCGAGTGGATGGCCATTGCCTCGCTGGGTGTGCTGAAGGCCGGTTGCGCTTATCAGCCTTTAGATCCGAGTTATCCTGCCGAGCGTCTGAACTTCATGATGAAGGATGCCAACGCCAAGTTGCTCATTGCTGATGAAGAATTGCGACCCATCGTCGATGAATACCAAGGTGAAGTGCTACTGACGAAAGACATCGATTCGCTGCCTATGGGTGAACCCGTAAAGGCTGACATCACTCCTTCGAGCCTCTTTATCATGCTTTACACTTCGGGTTCGACGGGCACGCCCAAGGGCTGCCAACTCGAACATGGCAACCTTGTGGCTTTCTGCCATTGGTACCAGAGTCATTATGGCATGACTGC
>JAEEGK010002230.1_pt1 | contig 48500 bp, 63 predicted proteins | sample 8958771 | NCBI WGS metagenome assembly JAEEGK01 (sample SAMN16246547, study PRJNA631951) | gut metagenome | biome: gut microbiome; feature: rumen; material: SC-attached | host: Bos | place: Iran: Karaj | collected 2018-10 | reverse complement strand
CACACATTTCAGTAGAGGTAAACAATAGACTCTACTTTCATTCAAAGTCCCAATCCGTCACATAATGATCAAAACCAATCCCCTCAATGCTTCCAAACTTGGCAAGAACCGCCAAAATCGCTTCCTGCTTTTGGGGCGAAAGCAGATTCTGACCATGATGCACTCGATAGTACGGCCCATTCCCGCCACCGAATAATGCATGCACACATTGGCGAGCCTCAGCCCTTTGCCAATGAGGCACGTTATCATATAGCTTCGTAAAGCCCCATGCTTTCTTCACCAGTTTCTTCTCACGGAAACATCGGCACTTGCTGTCCTCCCAAGCTGTAGGATAGACGGCCGAGCCGCTGTATCGATCTTTGGGCATCAGCAGTCTGGCCTGATAATGCATGCACCTGTCCTTATCCGCACACTCACTATTGAAGCACAATGGATAACCCATTGGAATATTTTCCGCTTTCAGTTCTCTTTCTTCCATATCCGTCATATTTTAGTTGTTATCAATTTGATGGCAAAGTTACGAAAAAATCTTGTAAAAAGAAAACGATTTGGGAAAATTAACGCCGCTCGGCTCTGCCGCTTGTTACCAAAGGGACATAAGAATTCGGCCTAAAATATAGGCAAGACAGGTAAGAACGAGGAGGTTACTTTTGGGGGCTAACGAGGTAAACTACTTCACCCACTTGGCAATTGAGTTTGGTAATCTGGTCATCAATGCATACCATTCTTTACACGCTTTGCCGCCTCCTTAATGTGGCAAAGTGGCAAAATGGCAAGAATCCCCCCCAAAAAAGGCAAATATGAAGATATTTTTATAAAATGTTCTTTATTTCAGAAAAACTTTGTATCTTTGCAATCGAATATCTCACCTTATAACAATGATCAATATATACATCAACGAACTTGGACGCATCCACGATGCGGAAATTGCCGTAAAGCCAATGATGGTATTCACGGGCGACTCTGGATTAGGAAAGAGTTACACAGCTTTCCTTATAGACCATGTGTATAATATCCTTTCCATGGACAGAATAAGATTCTTTGTTCAGGAGAAGATCCAGACGTTGGGTGAGAAGAAAGACAAGGGTTTTTCTTTCAAGTTCAAGGACTTGAGGTTGTGGGCAAACAATGATGCGCCACAATATTTGGGATATTTGACAGGAAATATTGAATTCTCTTGCAGCGTTAATTACACATTCGGTGTGCCTGATGATTTGTCTATTAGTGTCACATCGTCATTAGTGGAAGAACTAAGACAAATCACAGTCAATGGCATATCCTCTTTCTTCCCTAAGGACTATAACGACTGGAGAATGATGTATGTAGTGGGGCTTAACAAGTTCCTGACATCTATCGTCTTCAATAAAGATTTGCTTATCCAATATCTGATGCCACCTGCAAGAGCTGCCTTTATGGGAGCTAAGAATGCACAATCTGCATTTAACGGAATTGGCATGTATGAACGGTTCATTTCTTTCAATGACGCAGTCACCGCGGTAGGCCAAAGGAAGAGTCTGGACGACCAGTTCTTTAAGAGTATGATTAGTCGGCTGACAAATGGGGAAATCATAGTAACAAATAGCCAAACCTATTTGCGACTGCCGTCAGGAAAGCCTATCCCTATTAGTGCAGCTGCTTCTTCTGTCAAGGAACTGACACCATTATTGCTCTTGATTCAGAAAGAGATTGAATACCATCATTTGTCAATTCTCTTTGAAGAACCCGAGGCCCATGTCCATCCGAAGAATCAGGATTTAGTGGCAGACGTTATTGCTCGTTGTTTCAATAGGGGGATGATGTTTCAGATCACTACCCATAGTGACTTCATTCTTGGCCGTTTCAATCAATTGATTCGCCTTGGAAATCTCAGAAGGAACGATCCCGAGAAATTCAAGAAGTTCTGTCAGGAGAATACGCATAATAACAACCTCTATCTTGACCATGAGCAGATAGGAGCCTACTATTTCGAGGAGCAACCTGATGGCAACGTGGCAGTAAAGCAACAGGAGATTTCCAATGGCATACCATTCACGACCTTCCATGAAATCATTGACCGCCAAGAGCGCATTGATGATCTCATTGAAAAATATACGGAGGACTGATGGCTGATGGAACTATACGATAAACTTATAAAAGTCTATCCGGCTGAGCATTTCTCTGTCAGCAATACGCAAACCGTGATTGAAGAGGATGAGAAGGGCGCAGTAACTTGTGAGGCCATCATAGAGCATACGGGTACGGAAGTCTTGAAAATCAGCAAGAATTTGCTGGTTTTTGAACGAGATACCATTGCCAATAATCCTCATGATAAGGTGTGTGATGGAATTATAGCAATTGACGAAATGAATAAGTTCATAGGCTATATTGAATTGAAGTCTGCCTGTTCAACTAATAACGCATTGAAAGCAAGGTCTCAGATCTTAGATAGTCAGCACCATCTGTACTCAATCGCATCTAAAAGTGCTTTTGATATGGCATCCTATACTGAAAAGGGAATTGTTATCACTCAACCAATTTCTGACGAAGCCCGCCGCAAAGCCCGTCTTCGTCGACAGAAGAATGATGAGAGTGACAACACCTTTTCTCCATATCATTTCCTGCTGAATTTGCTAAAAGGCAAAGCTGTTGTGGATGCTACAGGTATGCCCCTCTTGCATTTCAATGCTGGGGATGCAATATCGTTAGCGGATTTGCTGTAGTTTACTATATAATGTGTATTCAGACATATTAAATACATGGATAATTCAGTGACGAAAGACAACAACAGGCAAAGGAGGTTTGTTGAACTGTTGAAACAAATATTCGAGATGGATAAGTCCGACTTGGACTTTGGCATCTACCGTATTCTCAATATCAGGAAGAATGAGATTGAGATATATTTCTCAGAAAGCCTGCCCAAAAAAAATTGCTGAGATTCTTACCCCTTTTGCGGAACAGGGTGTAGAAGGTGTACGCAAGGAAATGGCAGAATTAGAGAAATCTGCCAAGAGCATGATGGGCGTGGACATTTCTGAGATTCCACAGGACAGCCCTATGGCTATCAAATATAGGGAGTTGAAACTGAAACTCGTAAGCGGTACTGATTTAAGTGCATTGGAAAGTGACGTTTATTCAGCCCTCTATTCCTTCTTCTCTCGTTATTATGATGACGGCGACTTTGTGTCAAAGCGCCGATATAAAGAGGGCGTTTATTGAAGTTGTAAATTCAAGAGTCTTGTCGAACAAATCATAGGCTCGTGATATGTATTTTGACTCAAAATCGACGGGTATCTCTTTCTCATCTTTTAGTTCTTTGTTATTATAATATCCTTTTGCTGATGGTAGAATGACAGGTTGCATTATGTCCCCAACTTCATAAAGATCGTATGTGCTAAGATTATGTTTAGTTTTATTATCTACCTGTACTACTTTGTGAAACAAAAAATCGTACTCATCAAGCATATATCTGAAGAAAGTCCTTTCGACCTCTGTTAAGTCATTGCCCTCCTTTAGTTTATTATTAACGAACTTCATTACACTATTATCCTTTCCTTCAATTGTACCAATTTTATCAGATATTTGTTCGTTAGGATATGCCATACGCATATATAACGATGTACGGTCTAATAGTATTCTAATAGCATGAAGTATAGATGCATTCATCACATCTCCTGCCACACCTATAAGAGAATCTCCAAAAATGAAATCGAGGGTCTTGTCCTTAAACGTATAAGGCGTAAATTTATATCGTGTAAATGAAAGAATTGTTGGAGCCATATACGCAGTTGCATCCTTCTCAAAGAATTCGTAAACTTTTCTTATTTCATCATTGTCCGATGATGAAAGTACTTGACAGTATGCTACGTACTTTTTATACCGAAATGCCATTTCCTTCTTTGCTTCTCGATATGTTTGCCTATGAAGACTGCTTATGAGTTTCTTTAGTTCTGAGTCCATATCTATTTGCTGCTACTATTGTCAAAACTTATTGCCTTTTTTAAGATTACACTCTCTACAGAGTAATTGTAGATTCTCTGGCTCAGAAGAGCCACCTTTTGAGAATGGAATAATATGGTCAAGTTGCAAGTCCTTAGTTCTGCCACACTTGCAGCAACGCCCACCGTCACGCATAAAAACAAAGCCAACAACTTCTTGCGGTATATATGGTCTTTTGTGATCTTCGTCGAACAAGATTCCTTCTTCCATAAGCCTTTGCCTTGCAATTTGTCGCAATGCCTTTTTAAGCTCTGTAGCCTTTATTTCCTCTTTGATTTTTTCAATTTGCTGTTCTCTTAGATAGTCGTTTATTTCCTCTTCGTTATAATTGAATTCTAAAATCGCTTCCTCGTATTCAACAGAGCTACCAATAGGAACTAATAAAGTAAGAATACAACATGGTTTCCAGCCTAAAACCACTTTACTATGTGAATCGAAGATGTTGAGAACATTTACATCCCCATCACAAACGATTTTGTTGTTTTTATCAAGTTTTTTACCTTTTACAGGGTTTATTCCGAAATATATATCATGATCAAAGCCAAATTCTTGATGGCAATGTTCATATGATTGTGTAGTTAATACAAACACGCCATCTCTAATCTTTTTATAATCAAATAAATCATCAAAATGAGCAGGTTGCCGTACAGGGATGATGTACTCAAGTCTGTCACTTGTTGGATATGTTTTGTTTGCCATAATAGTACGTGTAATTTAGACTGCAAATATACACAAAACTCTTCAGATAATAGTCTCTAAAACAAGAAATTTTGAAAAATGATGCACTTTTTACAATATTTATCCAAAGAAGATGTACATTGTATGTACTTTCGTATGTTAAATTGTGAATTACACATTATACAATAGAATATTTGAGAATCCATGAAAATGAGATGAAGTTTGGCGTTCTGAGTAACAAGCAGACAGTTCCGACATAGGGAACGATAGGATATGTATACAAAATGTTCATTTTGACGAGTCAGGACTCGAGCTACGGATTTATAAGGTGAATATAATCGAGGTAATCAACTGAGTCTATCGGCAAATCAATAAACTCTGCTCGAACAAAAAAGAGATGAATTGATTTGGTTCTTTCATAAGAAATGATTACCTTTGCACCCGATGATGAGCCATAGTACGGCTGGTGGCTCACCGTCGGGTGTTCTTTGATGCAATTCATAGCAAAATGTGGAATTGAGTAAGGTTGCCAATTCGTAACCCAGTTTTTCCTCAATCCCCCAAATTGCCTTTATATAAAGAAATCCTGCAAATTCTTGCAAAGTTACGAAAAAACGAGGGCATAACAAAGAAATTTGTTCCTTTTTTTTGCCGAGATGGAGTAAGTTCGCCATCTTTGATGGCAAAGTTACGTAAAATTGAGTGAAATCCAAAAGGAAAATTCTCTATTGGGAAATAACAATTCAGAGAAACAAAAGCCTAATGTCTGCCGAGATTGCTCATCAGATAGCAGACAAACATCTTTATGTGACACTTGCCAGAAAAATGCGATTTAGGCTACACCTTTCTGTGGAATCTGATTGTGGCATTGCAAGCAGAAAACTTTGCGGAATGATGCCATATTACGAGAAAAAACACTCTTTTTCTTAATTTATGTTACGAATTTTCGTAACCTCGACATTTTTGATTATATTTGCGCACAGAACACCCAATGTTGGGGAAGAATAATTAAAAGCGATATGGAGATACAACGCTATAACAAACTGAAGATAGAAGGCGCAAGGTTTCTTGAACCTTTTGCACCCGTGCTGGGAGTGTGAGAAGTTCTATAGAACCTTCCCACGATTCCCAAATCTCTCTAAATGGATAGCAAGCAAGAAAGATAAAGCTCATCGAATTGCAGAAGCCATGGGGCCGTTTAGGCAACTGTTTTACCATTGACAGACAAGACAATCAATAGAAACAAAGCTATTTTTCACAATTACCAAAATTATCATTATATGTGGTGTGAACATAATTCAAGCATTATAGATCCCGAACTTTTAGAAAGGCGTGAGTTTGACATTGTCTTTGAACATCATTATCTTGGGCCTTTGTTGCCATCCGATAAAGAGTTCATACGTGACTTCACAATTGAGAGAAAGGAATCTTTTGAGATAGCGGGTATAGATTTTCACTATTATAGGAACGACTTATATCTTTTGGGGGATAAATATTATAATGGCTTTCAGTTAGATTTGAAAGAAGAGCCATGGAATGAGCATGATCCTAACGCTATAGCAATTTACCTTTTAGGGCACAAACTCGGTTATATAAGGCGAGATGACACGGATGATGTATGGCGCATTATGAATGTTTACAAACGATATTGGGCTACTTTAGATTGTACTTGCATGGGATGGGAGAGAATAAATATATCATATTTACAGAGTTACCATAACACATATACTCTTCCTTACCAAACAGATGTCATATTAAAAACCAGATACATTTACTACGGTTTTAAGGATATAGCTGATTTTATCAAGGGTAATATTGGCCATTCTGTGACATTCTTTAAATCTACAGAAAAGAATCTTGTCACCATCTATACTGATATGAACTCTATTATGGGCTATATAAATGATACTTTTATAGCTAATCAGTACAAAAAAGCTGAAGTTGCAGGATTCATCGACGATGTTGTTATCGATGAGAAAGCCTGTACTTTTGAAATAAAGTTGCGGTTTTTGATGGACAAAAGCGTTATCAATAAAAACTATTTAAATTCATATGAGACATTAAGCAAACACTTAAATCAATTTTCTGATGCTGGAACATACAGCATATCCTTAGAAGAACTAAGAAAAATCTTACCGCGAAAATCCTCACGTAGTATTTCGGCCTACGATCCTTTAGTAAAGTACCTGAAGGATTATCATGGAATTACTCTCCAGATAGAGAGATAAAATTATTATTATCATTATCCAAGATATAATTATGTGGTACGAGAAAGATCCAAACATCATCGATGCGAAGCTTATAGAGAATCGTGATTATGCCATAGCATTTGAACATCAGTATTTAGATGTTCTCAAGCCATCTGATCGTGTCTTTAAACGTGATTTCATAATTGAAAGGAAACGCTCATTTGATATCGAAGATGTCAACTGGAAGAGCTGGTCAGAGCGTAAGTTTTATAACAATATGGCATTGGACTTAAAATACGAAGGATATATTTCGGTATTTCTTATAGGACGTAAAATAGGCTATATAAGAATAGATCAAACTGAAGATGTGCGTAATATTATGTGGCGTAGCAAGTGCTATTGTGCAACCCTAAGTTGTCCTATGGGTTGGATTGAAACAGCTGATATAGCGTTCTTGCAGGAATTCAAAGATGAGACAACTCTTCCGTTTCAGACAGATTTACTTTTAACTGCAACCTGTGCTCCATCTGTATTTAAGAAGTTCATAAAGGGCAGTATCGGACATATGGTTTCTTTTGGATATTCATATGAAAGAAAAAAAATGGCTATTCAGACAGATGTGAATTCAATATTAGGATATATTGATGACACTTTCATAGAACGCCAAAATCAAAAAACCGTAATTTTGGGGTTTATTGAGGATGCTACCTATGATCAAGAGGAAAGACGTACAGAAGTAAAATTAAGGTTACTCATGGAAAAGAGTGTCGTTAACAGGAACTATATGAAGTCATATCAGGCACTGAGCATATATTTTGGGGACTTCAATGATACTGGAACATATAGTATATCCTTAACTGACTTGATAAAGATTGCTCCACGAAAAACCTCACGCGATATGGCTGCCTACGAACCCTTGGTAAATTATCTGAAAGAGTATCATGGCATAACGCTCCAAATAGAACAATAACATCATATAATCGTAATATATGGCTGAATTTTTCGGTTTCGTTTTATTGCCATCAGAGACCGTTTTTCTAATTTCCGCATGGACTATTTGGACATGAGCCATCTGGTGGGTGACGAGCGATATCATGACCGACTGACATATGACGGACTTTGGGAGAACAACCTGTATCAGTTTTTCCGCATCGTATCGCCAAAGGTGCAGTTCGACCTGCCGAGACCTTTCAAATTGGAGAAAGGCGGCAAGAGGAATGATGACACGCCTCAGCATGAGGCTGTACGTGAAGCTTTTACGAACTCGATTATCCACTGCGACCTAATGATGGATGCGGGTATTCTGAGGATAGAGAAGCATGATGATCGCCTTTGTTTCCGTAATCCTGGACTGTTGAAGTTGCCAGTAGAGACCATTTATCGTGGCGGAAATTCGAAGGCTCGTAATCCAAAGATTCAGAATATGCTTCGGATGATTGGCTTTGGTGAGAATGTCGGCTCTGGATTCCCAAAGATTATTGCAGCATGGAAAGAAACCAATTGGGGTGAGCCACAGCTGATGAATAAACTGGATGTTGACGAAGTGGAACTGGTGCTGCCTGTGCCATCGGTTAAGTCAAGCACGACCGAGTTGTCTAATGGGTTATCCATAGAGTTGCCTGAAGGGTTGTCTATAAGGTTATCTAAAGAGTTATCTAAAGGGTTGTCTGAGACAGCTGCAACCATATATAAATTGATATATGCTGACAATTATATCACAAGGGGTGAAATTGCGAATAGGATCGGTATATCTGTGACAGCAGTCCAAAAGCATATTAATAAGCTTAAATCATTGAGATTCATTGACCGTGATGGATCTACAGGTCACGGTAATTGGATAGTAATAGAGTGAGATAATCGATATGTCATTACGGTAGAAGGACGTGAGCCTGTGGACTCAGAGACCATGCAAAAGAACATGCAAAAGACCATACAAAAGGAGGCAAAGACCATACAAAAGAGCATACAAAAGGACCCTGAGACCATACAAAAGGCCATACAAAAGGCTCTTGAAGAACGTGGTATGACTATTACAGACTTACAAATGGACATACTTGTCTATTTTTATCTCCATCCTACAGCGACACGTAATGATTACATTTCCTCTGACAAGAAATTATCTGAAGGTGGAACCATCTCAAGTATTACCCGCCTCCAGGAATTAGAACTCCTTAAACGAAAGGGTGGAAAGAAGAATGGTGAATGGATAGTTGCTATAGATATATGACGGAGGTGTCTGGACAACGGAATGTCCTAGAAAATGTCCTAGAAAATGTCCTAGAAACGTCCGCCACCCTTGCTGTCTATTTTCATGTTGATGCAAGAACTATTCGTCGTGACATGAGTACTCTATAGACCAAAGGTATCATCCGTCGCGATGGACCAGACAATGGCGGGCGTTGGATAGTTCTACAATCTGCAGAACAAACTATAAAGAAGTAACATGTCGGAGTTTGATTGGAAGAGGCTACGTGAATATAGTATTAAACGCTGGCCGGAATGGATGGGAACGACACATAGCATAGAGCATTGGGATAGAGTGGCTAAGTTTGGGCGTTTGCTTTATAAGGAGGGAGCGGATATGGATGTCATCATGGCTTTTGCTTACCTCCTACTTCCAAAAACTAAAGAGACCTCTTTTCTTCGGTCTTTCTTCCATGGGTGCATCTTCTGAGGGGTCGTAATCATCCATATCAGACATAACCTCATCATCACTTTTATTCTTTGTCACTTTAATATAAGCCTTCTCGAAGCCCTTCATTGCCCATGAAAGGCCGCTGCTTCCAATTTGTTCCGGAACTTCCACAAGAAGTTTTGGAACCTGACCCAAAGCTTTCATCTTTGCCTTCAGCTTAACCCTTCTGCCCTTTGCCCCCTTCAGTTCCTTTGAACCTTTTTGGAGATAATACTTCGCTATATATCCGATAGCAATGGTCATAACGGCGTTGGCAAGGCCGTCAGCAAGAGGTCCCAATGGTATTCCAGGTATATTCAAGTTCTTCACATATTGGGAATAATCCACACATGAAGCATCGACATCAGGTATCTCAACGTCCGTGACATCAATGTCTGAAGCATCAGAGAGATTGTCGACCATCACATCGACAGAATCTGAGACGCCCTGGAAGAAATAGCTAAAGAAGGCTGAGCAGATGACATAATAGTACATCTTTATGAGCTGCAACTTGTTCGGACGGAAACCGGATGCACGCACAATGTCCGATATCATCCGATAATTCAGGCCCATAGTTGCCAGAGTATCAATCATGCTACTGGAAGAGATCGCAGTAATGATAAAGACTTTGGAGCCGTATTTGAGAATCTGCCCGTCAACAGCCTTGTACCTTTGTTTGATTTCCTTGTCCAAGAACGCCTTGATCTGCTCAACATCCTGAGTCGTATTCAACCTGGCAAGTTCACTTCTCAACTCTGCCTGGTGCTGATTCCTTTGGGCCGGTTTCAGATAATAGCAGTTGTCACATACCTTCTCGCCAAAGGAAACCAGCCTTTTTCTATAGGCATCATCTGTCATTCCCTCCTCTTTATCTTCTACTGCCAACACGGGGAACTCCGGAGCGTTGTGAATACGCCTCATGGGTTCCAATATGGCATAATACACCAGATACGCAAAAAGTCCTGCCAGCAACAGGTAAAAGGCATATTCGAAATAGGGAACGCCAAAGACTGTCGTAAACTTCTCGCCAATGGTAATGACGTTACCAAGAATCACCACAACAAAGATGGTGATAAAAAGCGTTATGGTAAGAATCAAGACTTTTTTCATTTCCTCACTATTCCTATCTGATGAAGTTAGTTCTTAGCGGGCTCTCCAAGTCTGGATGTCCTTCTTCGCTGATATTGAGCTTACGAATCATCCAAGCCATGTTACGTCCAAGGGTCCGCATGGTCTGCATACCCTCTTCGTCCTGTTTAGCCTGACCTGGAGTCTGTCCATAAACCATATTCCAGTACTGTGAACTGACGACAGGCATATTCAGTATGGTGAAGTACTTGTTCAGACGGTCGAAGGCAGCAGATGCTCCACCCCTCCGGCAGACAACCACACTGGCACCCGGTTTGAACATTAACTCATTGCCTAATGAGTAGAACACACGATCGAGCAAGGCACACAAAGAGCCATTAGGACCTCCATAATACACGGGTGAGCCTATGACTAGTCCGTCGATGCCATCCTTCACGGCTCTCCAAACCTTATAATATAAGTCATCACGGAAGGTACACCTTGCACCGTTCCTACCACACATGCCACAGGCAATGCAACCTTGCACAGCCTGCTTGCCGATGCTGATGATTTCAGTCTCAACGCCCTCTTCGTTCAGTGTCTTAGCCACCTCGCTCAGAGCAGTGAACGTATTACCGTTATCTCTTGGGCTTCCGTTAATTAAAAGAACCTTCATAACTCCATAAATCATAAAGTATTGTTATTGTGAGTGCAAAAATACGAAAAAAAGGGAGAATTATGCGTATATTTGCCCTTGGTTTTAATATGTTTTGTGAAATGAGAAAGGTTGTAAGCAATGAGCAGTACCATATTAATTCTTATTCATGAATCCCTTGGCCTTCAGCCATTGAATCATCTGGCTGCTCCAGGTTTCAGTCGTAGTCTCGCCCGTCTGCGGCATCAATTCGTATGGACCTTTGCCGTCGCCATACATGTGCAGTTCGGCATTGGCTCCAACCTTCTTCCACTCCATGAAGAGAGCCACGAGTCCGGCAGCGACGTTGGGATGGTCGACACGAGTCATAATGAGTAATGGAGGTGCATCCTGCGGCACAGTGACGGGCATCAGCGAGGGGCCGAAGTTGGTGCAGAGGAAGTCGGGACGCTCCATACTGTCGGCAGACATCGTGGCTGCTATGGCCACACCGCCACCAGCCGAGAAACCGAGATAGCCGATCCTGTCTTTACTGATGTGCCACTCGTCGGCATGTTCCCTCACCATGCGGATGGCAGCCTTGGCGTCCTGTGCGGCGAGTTGAATGATGGAATCACCGCTGGTCGTGTGCATCGGATTGGCATCGGCTTGCGGGAATGCCTCTGGGTGAGTCACGTCCACCATCGGCGGCATCTTCATGCCCTGCGGCATCGGCTCCTTGTTCAAGTGGTAGCGCAGTCCTATGGCGGCAATGCCGTGCTCGTTCAAGAACGAGGCCATCTTCACCACGTCGCTCTCCCACGACAGCCACCGCATGGCACCGCCAGGGCAGAGCACGACGGCACAGCCGTTGGCTTCTTTTGGCAGATAGACCTCAATCATCGGACGATCCTTCTCCACGTCCGAGGCTCCCGCCGTTGGCAGGAAATACTGCTTTTGCGCCAATGTAGCAAGAGGCAGGAAAAGCATACAAAATAAAGTGAGTCTTTTCATTACACTATTCAATTACTGTCATTCTCATTTCAATATCATCAACGGGTCTGTCTGCGCGTCAAGCAACTCAGCTTGCATGATTGGCCGAGTCGTGACAAGAATCAACTTTCGTTAAATATCGCCGCAAATTTAGCAATAATTCCCTTATTATTAGTAACTTTGCAAAGATATTTTGCGAAAACAGGCTGCACCTCGGCAAAAAGCGAGCTTTCTGCACTCGGTTTGCACTGTTTTTGGCCTCTGATTTAAGTGATTTTAGGTGTTATGTTGAAGTTTATAGCCTTTACATTCGTATTTTTAGTCTTGTTTTTATGCTCTTGCCGTAATAACAAGGCAGATGTGGCACAGTCCTCTGATGCCCAGACGGAAGATACGTTAAGAACCATTACGGAAGACATGGCTTACGAGGGTGTGGACAACTATTGCCATAGCGCGTATGACTGGAGCGTGGCAAAGGATAACCGACGCCAAACCGAGGGCCATCCGAGCAAGCTCGAAGTTGGTCGAGGTGCGAAGGAGGAAGACGAAGTCAATCCAGATATCATGTATCTGACGATGGGTGAAGAGACGGACTCTACGTATCAAGTGGTTTTTCGAAGCTACACAGGTGCCTTTGTACATTTCTATGTCAACAAAACAAGTGGCACCACAAGGATGGTGGAGAAAGTCCCGTCCCTCAATGTCGAGGAGGAAGCCGGAACCATAGAACTGTTTGATTACTTAGAGAAACAAAACTAAACAGGATATGAGACTGAAGAAACGGAAAATCGATTAGAAATCAGTGCCTCCAATTCGGCCATAGTCTATTCTTCTTTAATCACAGGCATATTCGCCTCTTTCCACGCAAGGATGCCACCTTTGAGGTTCACACACTTATAGCCAACATCTGCCAACTTTCCTGCAGCATTGGCTGAGCGGCGACCACTACGGCAATAGACGGCGATAATCTTGTCTTTTGGCAGTTTATCCTTGGCCTGTTCCACGAAGTCGCTTTGGAACTGGTCGATAAGGATGGCTCCCTTGATATGCCCTTCGGCAAACTCATCGGCCTTTCGCACGTCAAGGATCACCACGTTAGAGTCTGCTATCAGTTCGGCAAACTCCTTCACGTCATAGTTCTCAAAATTCTGTTGGCCACAGGCAGTAGTAAGCCCGAGTACAGAAAATAAGCAAGTCAGGATTTTCTTCATATTATCGTTTCTTTAATTACTATCCGCCTGCAAATATACACATTATTTCCGAATAACAATGCTGAAAAGCGGAAAAAGTAGCAATCTGGGTGATAATTGGCTTTATTTGCGGATTGGGAAAGAACGTTAGCCAATTGAAATACGCACCAGTCGGACATGGAGTTCGCAAGTTACGGACTTTGAGTCCGCTCCTTACGGACCAAGAGTCCGCTAGGGACGGACTAAAACTTTCTCCTAATTCCCTTGGTGATTTGCTCGTTTATCTGTATCTTTGCAGCGTAATTGCAAATGAAGTTATGACAGAACAAGAGATTTTCAAGAAAGAGGCTGAGAACGGCTACACGGTATGTTTTGCGGAGCAGTGCCCTTTGAAGGAGCAATGTCTGCGGTATTTAGTGGGTCAGCAGATGCCTGAAACCAGGAGCTCATATCATTGCGTGAATCCTCGCTATCAGGATGTGGGAACAGAACGATGTTCGCTTTTCCGCAGTTCAAAGAAGGTGAAGTTTGCAAAAGGCATGATGCATATCTTCAATGCCGACATGCCTCGTCGCGTAGAGCCATTCGTGCGCCAAAGGCTCATCGGCAAGCATTGCCGCACCTATTATTATGAGTATCGCAACGGTACACGCCTCATCTCCCCTGCCATCCAAGAGGAAGTGCGCAGTCTGTTCCGTGAGGCTGGTTGGAAGGAGGAAGTAAACTTCGACGGCTATGTTGAGGATTATGAGTGGTAGAATAAACTTTAAAGTATATGAAAGAGACTATGATGACGATTGATACAACAAATATGTGTTCGCACCTGCAACGCAAGCTGTTCGAAGAGGATGGTATCTATCATTCTCTATGGATAGCCATGCAGGATGATCCAGAACTGAAAGCCGTAGTCCGCTCGCGCCAACTACATATCTACCGAAATGGCAAGAAGGTGCTAGTACTGGCAGGTAAGTCTGCACCAAAGATTATCAGAGAAGATTCGATTTGTAAACATTTACAACTTGAGCGAATCAAGTGGATGGAGCAACGCTTCAATAATGCCTTAGCTGCCATCAAGGATGGGTCTGCTGATTCATTGAAGGCCATTAAAGAAGATGTTGCCGAACTCAGCAAATACTATGATAGTGAGTTGTGGAAACAGGACTTTGCTGCTGACGAAGCAGGGATTCTTCCCTCTGACCTCAAACGCGGAGTACTATCAGAAGATGGTATTTGGAATCTGCTCTCTGACTATCGTGAAATTCAAAATAAAAAACAATGATGGCCTGTCACCATTCGGAATGGAAGTCGTATAATTGCTCGTGATTCATCTTCAGGACTGCCCTTCCTCGTTATTCTTTGTTTCATAACTACTTTCATTCTCCCGTGCCGTATCTTTAATGGCATCTTCATAGCCAGTCAATGCGGCGAAGGGTGCAAACTGGGCTGCACGGTTCCACATCGACATCTGCGGGTGACGCTTCGAGACGTGATGCGGCAGAGTGATGATATCGTCGTAATTATCCATTATCAATTTTCAATTATCTATTAGTTACGCCTTGTGTCCTCCTATTTGTTTATTGCGCTCTTTTGCGGTGGCACCTTCCTCGAAGTTCAAACCGCGGAGGATAGCGTTCTTGCCGAAACGCTGTTTGATTTTCAACTGTGCTTCCTGCATCCGGCGCTCCTTGTCGAGCTTTGCCTTTTCCTCCTGCTTCTGCTTTTCCAAAGCCTCGTAGTCAGTAAAGAGGTCAAGCTGCTGGGGCGCATTTTCCTTTGCAGCAATGGATTCTTCCGATACTACATGGTTCGTGGTCAGATTAAGCCTGCGGATCAGCAAGTCTGGATTCACACATCGGTCGAACAACTCAGCTGCGCCATCCATGATTTGCCTCGATGACGATGTGGGCTTCTGGAAGTTGAACGTGCCGTGAGCATGTTTCGGCACAGCCTTGCCGTAATAGTTGTTGGTAATCTCACCATGATATTTCTCGCGAATCTCAGGACGTGTCAGGTTCTCTGCATCATAGCCGACTGTCAGCACCAATTGGTCTGTCACCAACCGTTTCGACACTAAGTCGAGTGCCATACCCTCTGCCATTTCCTGTATCACCACACGGGTTTTCTTCGCATCGTACGGCTCCTGCAGCACCTGTCCGCTGCTAAAGGAGTTCGTCTCTGGCCGATAAGCCTTCACCGCCTCCATCGTACATGGTTCCCAGCCCCAGGCATGGTCTATCAGCAATTCTGCATTCACGCCGAAGAGCCGATAGAGCGTTTCCTCATTCTGCTCAGACATTCGCGCCAGCTTGCCCATCGTATCAATACCATAAGGAGCCAGTATCTCTGCAATACCCCGCCCTACTCTCCAGAATTTCGTTATCGGACGATAGTCCCAAAGCTCACGACGATACGACATTTCATCCAGTTCGGCGATACGTACTCCGTCCTTGTCGGCTGGCATCTTTTTGGCCATAATATCCATCGCCACCTTGCAGAGATACATGTTTGTGCCGATGCCAGCCGTTGCAGTAATACCCGTCTGACTTAGTACGTCACGAATCATCTTCATCGCCAAATCATGGGCAGTCAGTTTATAGGTGCCAAGATAAGCCGTCACGTCCATGATGACCTCGTCGATGGAATACACATGGATGTCCTCTGGTGCTATATACTTCAGATAAATCTTGTATATCTTCAAGCTGACCTCAATGTAGTGTGCCATCTGAGGCGGTGCTGCTATATAGTCAACAGCCCAGTCCGGATGCTGTTTCAATTCTATATCGGATGAGGATTTGCCTGTCAGACGATGACCTGGCACTTTGCTCTGCCGCTCGAAGTTCACCTCCCGCATCCGTTGCACCACCTCAAAAAGTCGCGCTCTTCCACCGATGCCATATGCTTTCAGCGAGGGCGACACAGCCAGGCATATCGTTTTCTCCGTGCGGCTCACATCTGCCACCACGAGGTTTGTAGTCAGCGGGGCAAGCCCTCTGTCCACGCACTCAACCGAAGCATAGAAAGACTTCAAGTCGATGGCAATATATGTCCGTTGCTCTGGCATCCAGGATAATGCTACAATCTTACATACACAGGTATCTTACCTCCGCGCTTATTGGGGATGAAGGGGTCCAGAGACCATTCCACCTTGGCTTCAGGACAGCCGTGCTGGGCAAGGAACTGTTTCAAGTGCTTGCAAAGACCGTCCAGCACCTCCTCCGGGTTGGAATCGGCACTACACAGGCCTCGTAGCCGAATCGTATCGTCGGCAGTCTGCACAAACTGGTATTTGATCAGATGGGGCCAGACTTCTGACTCGATGACCAAGCCGGCAACGCCGAAGGTCTTGCCGCAAATGGTGTAGTTGTCTAACATGCGTCCACGTATTTCCAGGCATGGCAAGTTGCATTCGTCAACAGGCTTGCGACTGATGCGAACAACATCCGATACATAATAGCGGATGATGGGCTGCACATAATTGGTCAGGTCGGTTACAAGCAGTCCTGCAGACCATTCGTCACTCTCACCCAACGGATTCATGTCCTTATCTACAGGCTCCACGATTACCCAGTCCTCATTGAGGTACAAGTGAGAGCTGCCACGCGTCATTGCCACCTCGCCGCCTTCTGTCATGCAGTAGTTGTTGAGCACAGGACAATGAAAGGCCTCACGGAGCACCTGATAATCTTTTTCGGCCAGCATCTCTGCAGAGGTCATGATCAACTTAACATCAAGACGCAGGTTGCCCTTCATCTGCTCTACAGCCAAGGGTACGAGCATGGAGGGATAACCGGTAATCGTGGCGGGCTGGAACTCATTCAACTGTTCGACCAGATGATTGACACTGTCCAGGCACGACAGTCCTAACAGATTGTGGGCCGCGTCCGGGTTGGCAGCCTTCGTCCTGAGGAAGGCAGTATAACTGGAAGAGCCATTGCCGAGATGGATGACTGAGGCAAAGCGATTATGTTTGAGTGAGAGAATGTCCTTGGGGATGCCACCCATCAGGCGCTGGGCCATCATCATACCATGAATCTTGTTATGGTAGTCGTCGCGTACCATGGGCAACGGCTTTCCTGTAGATCCCGAGGTTCTCAACGCTGAATACTGACCTAATAAAAGGCTCGTATCATCGGTGGGACGCTCCACATATTTCAAAACGTCCTGCATGTGGATGTTGCGATCCGTCACATAGTCGTCGTAGTTCTCCAGCATGTCCTTCTTCTGAACGATGGGCAGGTCGGCGAGCGTGAAGTTCTCTGGCAAATCAGCATACAGCTTGGCCAGATAAGGGGAATGCTCGCGGGCGTAGGCCACCAGTTCGTGCAGTCGCTGCTGCTGCAGTTCTAACCTTTCTTTAGGTGACAGCTTATCACCTTCTGCCACGAGGTGCGCAGCCTCTTTTATTTCAATCGTTTTCACTGTTTTATTTGACTATTCGACAATTTACTATTTGACTTCAATTTTTCAATTCTTCAATTCTTCTCAAAGAATCCAAAGCCTTCAATGGCAGTGAGCATACGCTCCACATAATCCCATGATGTAGGCGAGAAGGAAGAGCCAAGGCGGAGAAGCACCTGAGTGGTGTAATCGTTATTACGTGTCACATCAGTCACTCTCTGGCCGTGGGCTGCATCGGCGTATGCCAGGAGCGAAGCCAACTGGCTGGCCTTCTGAGGATCGTCCTTTGCACGGTTCATAACCTCATTAAACTCATCCAACTCTACGAAACGGACACCATCACCTATGGCTGTCAATCCATTCAGCACATCGCCAAGGAACTGGACGTGGTTGTTGTAGGGATGGAACACCGTACACTCCTTTGGAGTCCTGGCCAAGCATACAATGGCGTGACTCACTTCGTCGATGGGTGAGAACTCCACCTTGCTGGCAGCCATGGCGTAAGAACAGCATCCAAGCATATTGAATACACGGATACGACCCATGAACGAGTTGGTGGAGAAGTTGGCTTGGAACTCACCATCCGAAGAACGTGCTGCGAGGTTACCCACACGCATAATCTTACCATCGAGTCCGTGGAGGGCAATTGCCTCAAGGATCAGTCGCTCAGCCATGAACTTTGAGTAGATATACTTGTTGTTCAGATACTGACCAATATAGAGTTTCTGCTCCGTGAACACATCATCCTTTGGCTCGCCGGTCCAGATACCACGGGTGCTGGCAGTAGAGATATGGATAAGACGAGCTCCCGTCTTGATACAGTACTCCACGCAACGCTGGGCACCGCCGATGTTTACGTCCTCAATCTCTGTGCCTTCGCTGAAGTGCTTCACGATAGCTGCACAATTGAAGACGGTATCGATGGAAGTGAGAGGTGAGAGGTGAGAAGTGAGAAGTGAGAGGTCGCTGGTGACGTCGCCCAGAACGACATGGAGGCGTGTACCAAAGAGTGGTGCAAACGATTTGTTGAAATAATAGTAGAGCATGGTGTTAAGACGGTGCTCTGCTGCCTCAATCGTCTTACCTCGAACCAGACAGTATATATTCTGGGCATCTGACTCAATCAGTTCGTTCAGGATATGGATACCTAAATAACCTGTAGCACCCGTCAACAGGACATTACCAAGTTGACGACGCTCGCCACTGAGGAAATTCTTGAGCGTGTTACGCTGCAACAGGTTGTTGATGGCAGTATAGTCGAAGTCGCTCACCTCGTCGTGACAATCCTCAACCACTTCGCCTGTGACTAAGCGTGCCAACTGTCGTGGTGAGGGATTGTCGAACACATCGCGATAAGCCACATGCAAACCTGTCTTCTCAGCCTGGACTACAATCTGCATGACGGCCAACGACGTACCACCAAGTTCAAAGAAACTATCAGTAGCTCCAACCTTGTCGATCTTCAGGATGCCTGCAAAGATGTCACAGAAGATCTGTTCTGTGTCATTGGCAGGAGCAACAAATTCGCCAACGCCTGCCAATTCCGGATTAGGCAAAGCCTTCACATCCGTCTTGCCGTTAGGCGTCATTGGCATCTCCTTCAACTGGAGATAGGCCGTGGGCACCATATACTGCGTCAGGCTCTTTGAGATCTCTGCCTTCAGGTCTTCCGGAGCAATCTCACGGTCAGCGGTATAGTAGGCACAGAGGTGCTCGCGGTCGTTGATCTTTCGGATCAGGATGACCACCTTCTTCATACCCTCAACCTTCAACATCACATTCTCGATCTCACCTAATTCGATACGCAGGCCGCGCAGTTTGATCTGATGATCCGTACGTCCAAGGATGACGACATTGCCGTCGGGTAGCCATTTGGCGTAGTCGCCTGACTTGTAGATGCGGGTGCCATTGTAGTCAACGAAGCGCTCGCGGGTCATCTCGTCGAGGTTATTGTAACCACGAGCCACGCCACGGCCACCAATGTAGAGTTCGCCTACGACACCTACAGGCTGTTCGTTGCCGTCGCTGTCGACGATGAACTCCTTGACATTCAACTGCGGCTTACCCACGGTGACTATTTCGGTGTTGGTCAACTCTGCATTGTTCGAAGCCACCGTTATCTCCGTAGGTCCGTAGCAATTGAAGATACGGGCCTTCGTAGCCTCACGCATTTGGGAGAGCAACTGGTCGGAGAACTTCTCACCGCCAGCACGACAGATGGCGAGGTTGGCGATGGCCTTACAGAAGTCAGGACTGGTGAGCCAGGCTCCCCAACGGGATGGTGTACCACTGACCATATTGATATGCTGACTCGTGATGAGTTGCGCCAAATCCAATGGGTTATTGGCCTGCTCCTCAGTGGCGAGGATCAAGGTCTTACCATTGAAGTATGCCATACCGATATCCTGCAGGGCAGCATCAAACGAAATCGTGGTGACGCTGAGGATGCGCTCGGCATCCGTCAGCACGGCGTTGGCAAAGACATTGGCAGGATGGCCGTAGAGGTAATTGCAAATACCTTCGTGGCGCAGCATCACGCCCTTCGGACGGCCCGTTGAGCCGCTGGTATATATAAGGTACGCAAGATCGTCAGGAGTTAACGAGCCCCCTAAGTTAGGGGGTTGGGGGGCTGAAGTAGCGTCAGACTGTCCTTTGTTCAGACCCCTGTGGCCCCCTAACTTAGGGGGCAAAAGAGACTCCACGTCGATGGCCTTGCCGGCAGGCACGGAATCGAGGCGGTCGGCGGTAGTGATGATGTAACGGGCTTCACTATCCTCCAGGATGAGTTTGATGCGATCTGCAGGATACTCAGGATCACAGGGGATATAGGCAGCACCTGCCTTCAGCACACCAAAGAGTGAGAGGATGAGTCGACTGGTACGTGGCAGCAACAAGGCTACACGATCACGTTCCTGCACACCTTTTTGTCGCAGGGCATTGGCGATGCGATTGGTGACTTCGTCCATCTGCTGATAGGTGAACGTACCATCAATTGCAACCAAGGCTTCGTGGTCGGGCTGTGTCTCGGCGAAGTGACCAATGCACTCATGGAAGAGTTTGAACGGTGCGTCGCCTGAAGCCGTCTGGCGCAAGACTGCCAGTTCAGCCTCCTGCCTCTCGCTGACGATAGATAGCTGGCGCACCTTGCCGTCAGCCGAAGCCGTCATCCGCTCAGCCACTGTTACGATGCTGCCGGCCAAACCTTCCATCAGCGCACGACTGTAAAGCGCATCGTTATAGTAAAGCACAACGGCTGGTTTACCGTCGCGGTTCTCTATGTGGACGGCCAGCTTAAACTTAGCACTCTCATTATTCAACGCCTCTCTCGACTTCAGTCCTGGGATATCGGGCTTTCCGATAACACCTATCTGGTACTCGAAGACGATATTCGGCTGATAGCCATAGTCGGCAGCGATACGGGCAAACGGATACTTCTCATGTTCGATGACACCCTTGAACACATCGGCACTGTCCTTGACGAACTCTGCAACCGTCGTGTCAGCCACTGTGATACCCAATGGAAGGGTATTGACAAACATACCCACCGTACCTGCCGTACGTACATCACTACGTCCACTGCTGATGGTAGAGAGGTAGACGTTACGGCTGTTGATATAGCGCGATACGGTGTAGAAAGTAGCTGCAAGCATCACGGAGGCAGGGGTCACACCCTGTTGCTTGGCAAAACCATCGATAGCATCCAGATTGAAGGGACTTGCCACAGTCTGCATCAAGCCGTTGGCTTCCAGTCCCTTGATATCAGCGGAAATCTCACTGGCACTCTCATACTCTGCCAACATCTGGGCAAAGTAAGTCTTGTTAGCCTCAAAGCCCTCGGATGCCTCGAAACGTTTCTCATCTTCCGCGAACTTCGCATAACTGAGCGTCTCTGCCTCCAACTTCTCACCACGCAGGGCTTCTCCCAACTGGATGGTGAAGGTGTTCATCGAGTCACCATCCATCACCAGGTGGTGGAAGTCGGCCAATAGATAGACCTCATCCTCAACCGTGATGATGACCAGGCGATAGAGCGGACCACTCGACAGCCGGAATGGCTGCAGGAAATGCTGCTTATACTCCTCAAATTCTGAAGGTGTCATGGTCAGCTGTTCGATAACAGCAGTCTGATCCTCGTTAGGAACCTGCATCACGCCATCTTCAGTCATATCAAAATGAGTGGACAGGGCTGGATGGATGCTGATAAACTCCGACAAGACTTTTTCCAAGAGTTCAGCACTGACCACTTTCTTATCAAACCGATACAGAGAAGGCATGCTGTAAGTGACGTTCAACGGATTCTTGACACATTCAAAGTACACACCTGTTTGGGCAAAGGTCAGTGGCGAGGCCTTCGGGCCTTCATCTTCAGCAGACTTCGCACTTTTCACTTCATCCTCTTCACTTCCATTCATCCATCTATCGAGGATGACATTCTCTATGCTCTCGATGGATGCACCACCAGTGAGCTGGTTAGACTTGATCTCCATGCCAAAACGCTTGTAAAGCTGTACGGAGAGCTTGATGCTGAGAATAGAGGTCAGACCTGCATAGATAAGAGGTGTGGTGACACCGAACTCTTTGTTGCCTATCACACCAGCGGCGATTTCCAACAGTTCCTGCTCCAGCACATTCAATGGCCTGTTACCACTCTCCTCCATTTCCATCTTCTTGAACTCCGGCTTCGGCAGGGCGCGCTTATTCACCTTCTGGTTCTGGTTCAGGGGAATGGCATCTATCTGCATCGCCACAGCAGGCACCATATAGGGAGGCTTCTGCTCCCGGATGAAGTTGTTGAGTGCCTCGATGTTGATCTGCTCATCGCTGACGATATAGGCTGCAATGAACTTACCACCACTTTCAGCGTCAAAGGCCTGTACGGTGGCGTCCTTAATGCCTGGGAATTCACGGATCACAGCTTCCACCTCTTTCAACTCAACGCGGAAGCCACGAATCTTCACCTGTCCGTCGCGACGACCCACAAACTGAATGTTGCCATCATGCATATAGCGTACGATGTCACCAGTACGATAGACAGGCGCATATTTCTTCTCACGGGTGAACGGATTGGTGATAAACACTTCTGCCGTCTTCTCTGGGCGGTTCAGGTAGCCACGAGCCACCTGAGGACCTGCCACCCACAGTTCACCAATGGCTCCTATGGGCAGACGATGGCCTTGCAAGTCAGTAATATAGAGTCGCGCATTATCCACCGCCTTGCCAATGGGGATATCCACCAGTTTCTCATGTACTGGGAAGATGGTGACGAGGATGGTGGTCTCCGTAGGACCGTATGCATTATTCAACTGATAGGTTGTCTGCGGATTGAAACTGGCCAGTTTCTCACCACCACAAGTGAGATGTAGCAGTGAATGGTTCTCTATACTGGTAGCAAACTGGTAGGCCACCTGGGTAGTCATTACCGCTTGGGTAATATGATTGGTCTCGAAATACTCATTGAGCGCGATGAGATCGAGGCGCAGTTCTTCTGGAATGATGTGTACGGTAGCACCAGCCGTCAACGGGGGGTAGATGCCATCCATGTGGGCGTCAAAACCATAACTGGCGTATTCGGCCACGTTGTGTTCCGGCTTCAGGCCATAGAACCTCCAGTACCAGTGACAGTAGCAGACAAGATTACCATGGGTCAGTTGACAACCCTTGGGCACACCTGTAGAGCCGCTGGTATAGAGCAGGATAAAACGACTGTTCGGAGTAATCTGAGTACTCGGAGCATTCAGAGTATTCGGAAGATTCGGAAGCTCTTTTGTCAGCAGAACCTCTCCCTGATATTCGTCAACGAGCTCGAGTAATGACTCATCAGCAATCAACAACTTCGCATCCGCATCCTTCACCATGAAGTTCAGGCGTTCCTTGGGATAAGTGGGATCAAGTGGCTGATAGGTACAACCAGCCTTCAACACACCAAGCGAGGCGATGACCATCCATTCACAGCGGGGGATAATGACAGAAACAGCATCCTCCAATCCCAAACCCTTCGAGGCGATGTAACCTGCGATACGGTCACTGATCTCATCCACCTCCTGATAAGTATAGCGTTTGTCCTTGAACACCACAGCCTCAGCATCTGGCGTAGCCTTGGCTTGCCGACGGAACAGCGAGACGACGGTCTGCGTATCATCATACTCCACATCCGTATCATTGAAACTGTCGAGTTCCTGTAACTGATCGGCATTGAGCAACTCAATATCCGCCAGACGCTCTACCGTCAGCATCGAGCGAAGCACATTGGCATAGCACTGCATCAGTTCGCTGATGAGTCCATCAGAGTACATATTCTTCTGATACTCCACGTGGAGCGACGGACCATCGGCCGTGTTGAATACCTGTACGTCAATCGGACTGCCCGTGGCATTCTTCTCCAATGGGATGACATCGTAAGGCTGGCCACACACGGTACCTAATGTCAGATAGTCGCCTTGGTAAGCAAAGAGCACGTCACTGCTGATACCTAAGTTAGCAGCCACCTCAGCAAACGAGTAAATGTCATTGTTCATCGCACCGAGCAATTGCTGCTTCACATCGTACAGGAAGTCCTTGATACGTGTATCGGCAGTCCAACGACTATATACGGGCAGCGTTTTCACCATCATGTCAATGGTACGGGCTGTGCGCAGACTGTTACGGCCATTGTAGATGGTGGTAAAGAGTGCAGCCTCCTGATTGGTATAGGCTCCCATCAGCTTGGCGAATGCGGCAATAGCGAGGATGTTAGCAGTGACACCCTGACGACGGCAGAACACATTGATGGCTTCATTACTGATGCCAAGCGCCAGATCCTGACTTCCGAAGGTCACAGCCTTCTCACCAAGCACATCAGGAATAGGCTTGTTCTCAATGTCCAAGCCGCTGAAAGTCTCCTCGTACCATGCCTTTGCCTCAGGATAGGCTTCTGTCTGGCGCAGGGCAGCCTCTTCCTGCGCGACGTGCCAGCCCGTCCACTGTTCTGGGGCAATAGTCTCCCCTGCATACGCACGATCGACATCAGCCATGAAGATACGCATAGAGGTGCCATCATATATAATATGGTGGAAATCTGTAAACAGATACAAGCCGGCCTCCGTGCGAATGATGCGAATACGGAACAACTGGTCTTTCTGTAGGTTGAAGGGCTGGATAAGCTGGGGTTTCAAGGCCTCCAACTCAGCCTCGCTCATCTGTTCGATGGTCTGCGTATAGACTGCATCAGAAGGCATCATCACTGGATTACCCTCAGCGTCTTCCTCGATACGGGTCTTGATAAAGGCATGGGCACTGACCACCTGTTCGATAGCCTGGGCCAACTTCTGCTCATCGATCTCTGCACTTATCTTCAACAGAATGGGATTGTTATAGGCAGCCTCTCCCTGACGGGCCATACTCTCGGCATAGATACCCATCTGAGTCTGGGAAAGGGGCACAGGGAATTCAGGTGCTGCGATCTCACCGCCCACCACGTCACAGAGTTCTGCGATATGGCGTGGGGTCTTGCCTTTATAGATTATCTTGGATGTCAGATTCAGGCTTTCGCACGCCTGTTGCAGGCGCATCACCTTGATACTGTCACCGCCAAGCATGAAGAAATCATCGTCGATACCCACCTGTTCCATCCCAAGTGCCTGGGCAAAAGCCTCGCAGAGCGTACGCTCTACCTCGTTGGTAGGCGCTACGTAGTTCGAAAGGAGTTCCGAACTGTCTGGCGGCAGCAGAGCCTTACGATTCACCTTACCATTAGGCAGGAAGGAGAATTTATCCACCTTTACGATATGCAGGGGCACCATGTAGGGCGGCAGACGTTCTGCGAGCGTATTCCTGATGGCTTCGGGGGTGATATCTCCATCACTGGTATAATAGCCACACAGATACTGACTACCCGTCTTGCCATCGAAGCCTTTGACAATGGCCTTCGTGACACCATCGATGCGCTGGATGGCCTGCTCGACCTCACCAGGCTCTACACGCTGGCCATTGATCTTCACCATCCAGTCTTTACGGTTCACATAGACATAGTTGCCGTCTGGCAGCCGTCGCAGAATGTCGTTGGTATGCAGCCAGCCGTCCTGGTAGAGTTGTGCTGTACGTTCCGGATCTTTGTAGTAACCCTTACAGAAGCATCCCTTAACCACCAGTTCACCCTCTTCACCTTCAGCAACGGGCTTACCGTCATCGCCCACGAGCATCAGCTCCGTGCCGTCTTCCTGGTTAGGCACACCCACGGGAGTTGACTCGTAGGGCTTGTCCACCTTGAAGTGCAGCAGCGTACCCAAAGTCTCGGTCATACCGTAATTGTTGTAGAGCAGATAGCCGTCGCGCGAACACTGGTTCACCAGTTTCTCGCTGCCCGTGAACACCACCTTCAGTGATTTCGAACGGTTTTGGAAATTGGCCAATACGGCAGGACTGATAAAAGTATGTGTCACGCCATGCTCTTCGATATAGTCTTCCAGTTTCCTGACATCAAACAGCACGTCACCTGTGTAGAAATGCAACTGACCACCACCCTTCAAAACAGGGAAGTTCGACATAGCAGCCACGAAATAGAATGGCGACGAGGTACCCCACACCATATCAGTATGCTCTTCTTGCAGCGAGCCAGTGTGTACATGGGAGCACAGACTGTCAAAGCAATGCAGGATACCCTTGGGCTCACCCGTCGATCCACTGGTATAGATCAGCAGGGCCTTCTGCTCCGGTCCAGAGTGCGTCACCTCGTTGCTCAGTTCGTCAGCTTCTGTAAACGCCTTCAGTCTCTCGGCATCGATCACGAGCGGCGCCTCACAGTGTTCCTTAATATATTCTATACGTCCTTCAGGGAAGGTGGTACCCATCGGCACGACGGCATGACCAGCCATCCAGACACCCATCTCAGCAGCGATATACTCCATCGAGGTAGACAGCAGGATGGGGATAAACGAGTTTTCGGGCAGATCCAGACTTGCCAGTCCTCCGGCAATCCTGCGTGTCAGCTCGCCCAATTGGCGATAGGTGGTTACTCGCCCGCCGTTATCCACGACGGCAGGCAACTCTGCGAAACGCTCAAAGGCGTCCCATAACGGTTGAAGGTATTCGTTTGTCTTCATATTGTTGTTGATATTTAAATTTTTAAATTTTAAAAGTCAGGAAGACCATGTTCTGGTCGTACCTGTATTGATAGTTGATCGAGGAGCTTTCGCCTGTAACCAGCAACAAGCCCAAGTGTTGGTCATCCATATCAGCATGTTTCTCCCTCAGTTCCTTATTCTTGAAAACGGGATTAAAGGGCCGTCCGTCATCTTTCAGCAGCACACTCACCTGTGTATCCGTCAGACGGATATGAATATCGGCAAAGTGTTTATCCTTGTATTTCTCTACTGCATAATCGATGATGTTGTTTAATAGTTCCTCGCAACAGAGACGAATATTAAAGATTGTTGAATCCGACACCTGGCTCGCCTTCAGAAACTTCTTGATCTCAGCCAGCGCATTCCTCACGTCCTCCCGGGTCAGTCTGACAGAGAAATTGAGTGACTTCCCGCCTGCCGTTTGGGGAATCAGTGTCATCATCGCCAACTGTGGCTGCTGACGGTGCTTCTGCCAACTGAAAAACACAGTCACCAATAATAAGATGATGCCCGAGACAGGGAATCCCCACCACAGCATATCGGGACTCACCAAGGCAAGCATCCATACACACACCACCATCGCCACCAACTGCGTGATGCTCAGTATCATACTCATGCCTCGGAACCCGATAATCTGGTAAAGGGAGCGCAGCACTGCCACCACAGCGTATGGCACGAGCAGCAAGGCATAGATACGTATCGGCGAAGCCACATCCGTCATCGTGTTGTCAGCTAATCGGCTGCCTCCGAACAGACTGGCAAGCATCTCAGGGTACACCATCATGACAACGACAATCACCGCTAACACACTGCAGACATACACGAGAACTCTCCGTGTCAGTATACCCAGTCCCTCCATATCTCGCTCACCGGCCAGCAAACCTCCGATAGCATAAATACTCGTGGAGATACCGCCAAGCACCAGTTGCATGATAGTGAACAGCTGCAGGCAGAGCGACCAAACATACATACCGTCATCGCCCGCCACATGCAAGACTATCGTATTGATGAAATAAGTACAGACACCCAGAAGTAACGAGTTGATGCTTAGGGGAGCCCCCTCCTTGGCAAGGTTGGCCAGGCCATTGGTGATTGGTGCATTGAACTGAAAGCGCAACGAACAGCGAGGCATCCTAAAATGCACCAGGCAGACGCCAAAAGCCGCCATATATGACAAGACAGAAGCCCACGCCGAACCTGCGATACCCATATCGAAGGCCTTGATGAAGATGATGTCAAAAAACAGATTGACAATACATCCGATGACGACGGCCCTCATCACCAGTTTGGGATTGCCATCAGTCTTAATAAAGGATTGCAAGGTAAAGGTCCCTAACATAAAGACCATACCTGTAATGATGATCTGTAGATAGCTGGCTGCTAATGGATAGATACGGCTATCTGTAGGACATACAAGTCCCACCATCGCAGGTGCCAGGAAATATCCCACCACAGAAATAAGCAATCCAAAAATCAGCGTGGCCTTCAACGATACGGAGAATACACGATTGGTCTCCTCCATATTCCGAAGTCCCATAGCCTTGGCAGCCACGATCGATCCTCCCACACCAATCAGGGCACCGAGACAACCCACTAACGACAGAACTGGTACTGACACATTAACAGCCGAGATGGCATCAGGGCCAATCAGGTTGCTCACCACCACAGCATCAACCAGCGTCGATAGCATTTGTGCCACCGATGACAGAATCGAAGCCCACATGAATGTATGGAGAGCCTTGGATATCAGATAACCATTCCGTTTGTTCATTCTCTAATCATTGATAGAATTGGGTACAAAGATACAAAAAAATAACAAAAGACACATTGTTTTTTCTTTTTTTGTATCTTTTTTGAATCTCTATCATCCGTACTTCGCTCAACGATTAGTGTAATCAATTCTTTCCTTTATTAATAATGTATAAAGCTCATCCCCACGCTACCGCTGCTGTCAGGGCAAATACAACCACCCATATGGGGCGCTGGAATATGGACGCCTTCGTCACTTTTATAAAAGTTGGTGCAAAATCAACGATAATTCAGCGATTATCACTATATTTGGGTTCAGATTTAATATTTTATCGATAACTCTTTGCTTTTGCATCCATCTCCGACAGACGGTCGAGGGCGGCAAGAAGAGTCTCGTCACGCTTGGCAAAGTGGAAACGGATGAGATGATGAACATCCTCTCTGAAGAAGCAACTGCCTGGCACTGCTCCTACTCCGACATGCTCTGCCAGCCACTCGCAGAAGTGCAAGTCGTCTTTCACGCCGTACTTGGATACATCAAGCATGACATAATATGCCCCTTGCGGATCAGTGAAGTTCAGCCCAAACTGTCTTAGTCCATCGCAGAAGAGATGCTTCATGTGGGTATAATGCGCCTGAAGCTCGTCGTAATAGCTATCAGGGAAGCACAGTCCGACTGTTGCAGCCTCCATTAGTGGAGCCGCTGCACCGACAGTCAGGAAATCATGTACTTTCTTCACGCGGTCGATGATACGCTCCGGAGCAATGACATAGCCCAGGCGCCAGCCGGTGATGCTGTAGGTCTTGGAAAGTGAACTGCAAGATATGGTTCGTTCCCACATACCGGGCAGCGTGGATATATAGACATGTTTGTGTGGAGCATAGACGATATGTTCATATACTTCATCCGTTATCACATAGCCATCATATCTGATAACTATGTCAGCGATCTGTTCAAGTTCCTGACGAGTGAAGACCTTGCCGCACGGATTGGAGGGGTTGCACAACACTAAAGCCTTGGCTCCCTGCTTGAAAGCATCTTCAATCAGATTAGCGTCGAATGAAAAGGCTGCGATTGAGCGAGAGGATACCGAAGTTTGCTTCGAGTCTCCCGAGCGTGAGCAGGCTCGGCTGAAGGCCAATGTCGGCGGGACAAGCGGGATATATACAGGCTCTGCCCCTGTTAGGATCGTATCAGCAGTATAGTTCTCGTAGAATGGAGAGAAGATGGCAACCTTATCACCAGGATTAACAACTGTCATCATCGCAGCCATCATCGCCTCAGTCGAGCCACAAGTTACGACGATGTTCTTGTCTGCATCTATTGGAAGTCCCGTCCAGCGGCTCTGTTTCTTGGCTAGTGCCTCACGGAAGTTCTTCGCTCCCCAGGTAATAGCATACTGATGTGGACCTACAGATGCAATCTCCGCCAGCCTATCTGTAATTTCTTGTGGCGGGTCGAAGTCGGGGAAGCCCTGGGACAGATTGACAGCCCCATAGCGATTGCTGATGCGGGTCATGCGCCGGATGATGGAATCCGTGAAACCCGCTGTTCGAGTGGATAATGGTCTCATCTCATACAATCTTTTTCATTCGTCGTATATTCTTTCTTTACGTGTGTTGATTAGTTCCAGTTTATCTCCTGTTAGTTATCCCATCCTCCATCTGTTTGATGAGTTCAACATTGAGCTGCTCAATGAATGATAAGCGGATGCCGACATTCGAGGCGGCGGGCTTGTACCAAGGTTCGTTGGTGAAATACTCCTGCAGATCCTTCGACTGGAAACGGTAGCCGTGACGGGCAAGTATAGCGTTACGCATGATACGGAGTGTGGATTTGTCGAAGGAGCTGAACTGATGGTCGTTAAGCAGCGTGGTGCTGGCATAGAAGAAGCGTCCCACATTGGGATCTGACTCGACGAGGTCGTACTCAACACCGGTTCGCTGCCACTCCCATGGCGTGTTGCCCGTCTCAGCGTTGACAGCGTAGAGACGGAAACCCCGCAGCGTCGGTACAATCTCCCACGTACCCTCCAACTCGTTGGTGGAGCCTTTCACGGGTTTGATGGTGATGTAGCCCGTCACACGTCCGTTGAAGGTGATGATGTCGTAGGGATATATGATGCCGTTGAAACTAAGGCTCTCCCACGTCCAGATAAGGCATTGCTCAACCTCATTCTCTTCCTCAGTGGTATATTCGCCGATAAACTGACTCAGCCAGCGCGATTTGTTCAGTTTCTCAGCATCCCACTCCTTCTCGCCGGAAATGACCGCTGCCAGACTACCCTTATCGTCGGAGAAGCAAAGTACATCCAGACCTTCTGCCTTCTTATGGCGCATGGTTGAGCCGACACCATATAAGTTCACGTGGTCATGAGTGCCGTTGTCTGTGCGATAGATCTGATGATTCTGGTTCACCTCTTTGACATAACGCAGTATGAATTCATGCTCTTCACCTTCGTCCATGGCTTCCATCAACACATTCTTGTTCTCGATGTTACGTGCTGTGAAGGTGATTTGTCCGTTATACCAATGAAGGCCTTCGTTAATCTGTGCCTGCGCCATCATCACTGCACACAGCATCATAAATAATATTTCTATTCTTCTCATAATTATTCTATTAAACGGTGCAAGGACGGTGCAAACCGAGAACAATCAAACTCGTTTGAATTGCCGAGGCGTAGCCCGTTCTTGCGGTTTTCGACCGCAAAATTAGCGAAAATAATCGAGAACAACAAGAAGTTTAGCACTAAAATGCGCCAAAAGTCCGCTCTATTGATAGTTTCTGTCATTTATCTTCGCGCACATTATTATATAAGGTAGAATCAAAAGAAATCTCGCCGAGGAAGATGAGTATCATCCTTCTAATAGAAGAAGAGTGTCAGAGACACATTCACCCATAACGGCATTCACCACCATTCTGATTACATCTTGGGTGCGCCAAATAGAATCGTAGTCAGTCATAGTATTCTATTTGCAGTTCTTCGCTGACGTTGAAATCATCATGGAAACCGTCATCATACGAATAGACAATACGCATGCCACGATAGGTAGAAGGAAGCTTCAATGTTTCCAGCAGATGCCATTTAGGACGGCCAAAGTCGTATGATTCCCTGTCAAGGAGGATGCGGTTGGAAACAAAGTCAAAATGATAGTACCCACCTCCGATACACTGGTCACCCGGCTTCAGCAGATGCTTGTGCTGGTTGACCATACCAAGGCGGAAGTAGCCATCCATAGTGATTATGAACTTGGGGAGAGTCATACTTTATTCTCCTATAATTGTTACTACCAATTCTCTGGAACCGCCGTAATTCCTGTATTCACAGAAGTAGATACCTTGCCAAGTGCCGAGGTTCAAGTGGCCATCGGTGATGGGGATGGTGATGCTGACACCGCTCAGCGTGGATTTGGCGTGAGCAGGCATATCGTCGGCACCTTCCAGCCTATGCTCGTACTCCGGGCGGTTCTCAGGAACCAGGCGGTTAAAGATGGTTTCCATATCCACACGAACATCAGGGTCGCAGTTCTCGTTGATGCTCAGTCCGCAACTGGTGTGCTTCGTGAAGATATTCACAATGCCAGTCTTCGGCAGTTTCGGCAACTGGCTCACTATCTCGCTCGTCACCAAGTGGAAGCCGCGACGTTTCGGCTTTAGGGTTATTTCAATTTGCTGTACCATAACGGGTGCAAAGGTACGAATAAGCGAGCGAAATACCAAATTTATTTGAGTATTTCCAAGCGGGAGTGCCTTCGAGCGCAGCTCAAAGGTACGAATAAAAATCGATATGAGGAGATTTCCCTACTCACAAATAGGGAAAAATCCCCTCTAGATTATGATTTTTCCTTTGTAAATGCCAAGAAAAATGCCGTACTTTGCACCGAGAAAAAGAAATAAATGTCTCACCATTTAAAATATAGGAGATTAAGATATGAAGAAGATGATGATCCTGGCAATGATGATGGTCATGACTATCTCGGCCAACGCAATGAGCTATAATGCAGCAAAGAACGAGGCCCTCTTCCTCTCTGACAAGATGGCTTACGAGCTCAACCTCACCGCTGCACAGTACGAGGCAGTCTATGAGATCAATCTCGACTACCTGATGAGCCTGAACGGACACGCTGATGTCTTCGGCATCTGGTGGGATCGCCGCAACGCTGACCTCCGCTACGTGCTGAATAGCTGGCAGTTCGACAAGTACATGAGCCTAGCTCACTTCTATCGTCCTGTGGCTTGGAAGGCTGGCGGCTGGACGTTCGCAGTGTACACCCATTACAACAGGGGCCATTTCTACAATGACCATCCGAAGGTATACGTGACCTACAAGGGTGGAAACAACCACAAGCACGACCGCTTCTATGCAGACCGTCACGTGAACAAGCCTGCTCCTGCAGTGCATCACCGCTCGGCTATGCCGCTTGGCTCGTCAAAGAACACTCCGACGGCTCACGGCAACAAGCCTGTCGCTCACAATAACCATCACGGCTCAGACCGTCACATGGCTATGAACAATGGTCACAGCAACAGAGGTCACTTCGGCGGGCGCAGGTAATTTCCGGAAACTCTCTATATGCCTCGAAAGAGGACTTGCGGGGAATCTCAGAATTGGGGTTCCTCGTTTTGTTTATGATTCGACTGGCATGTCACCAGACCCCATCTTGATAGCGGTAACGGTATCGGTAACCGTCAATACACTTGTATGTTTAAGACCTATTTCTATCATTCTTCTTAAAGTATTGTAAACTTGGGCACAAAGATACGAATAATAAAGGGGAAATGAGTACCTTTGCAAAAAATTTGCGAGAACGGGCTGCACCTCAGCAATTAGAGCAAGCTCTATTGCATTCGGTTTGCACCGTCCTTGCCCTCTAATTAATAAGATTTGTGATATGGACTACCTGCCGAAAGATCCTGCCATACTGGTTTCGAGCGTAAATATGCTCCTGAGAGACGAGGAGTTTGACACGCTGGAATCACTGTGCTATAACTTCGGCACAGAGCCAAAAGATATAAAGGATTACCTTTACGGACACGGATTTGTGTACAGCGAGAAGCAACGACAGTTCCGCCCGATTGGGTATGACAAAGTAACAAGATGATAACAAAGGATAGTATCGAGACCGCCTACAGTTTCCTGCATCAGAAGCAGCGCATCTATGTTCATTCCACACTTGACTGGCAGAAGGATGACATTGAGATAGCCATTTCCGACTATGCCAATGACATGAGCCAGGAACTGTATGATGCCATCAGTGGTGGCAGGGCTGACTTTCTCTGCGACCACAAGCGGTTCCTGGAGGACATCACCAAGGCTGTCGAGATACTTGAAAAGATGCTATAACGAATATTGAGAATTTTGAGGAGCAATTGAGAGACGAAAGCCACTACAAGGAAGTCCTGTCGTTAGTGGTAAAAGCCAAACGGACTGTGTGGATTGGGACTATGGATAGGCAACTTCTGTAAGGACTGTGACCGCAGGGAGTATTGTTCAGACCCAATAAAATGAGTAGGATTATCAGAGAAGCCCAACCGTCGGATATGGCTGATATTATGACAGTCATGGATGCTGCAAAGAAGATAATGCGGCAGTCTGGCAACATGCACCAATGGGGAGATGGCTATCCCTCAGAGGCAGTTATTACTGCTGATTTGGAACGGAATGGCGGTTTTGTCATTGAGGATGAAGGCTGCATTGTAGGCTATTTTGCTTTTCTGCCATCCCCAGAACCGACTTATGCCAAGATCTATGAAGGCGAGTGGATTGATGATGTTCAACCTTATCATGTAGTACATCGCATTGCCAGCTACCCGCAAGCTCACGGTATTTTTAGCAGCATCATGGAGTTCTGCTTTTCGAATGACACGAATATCCGCATAGACACTCACCGCGACAACAAGATTATGCAACACAACATCCTGAAGCACGGCTTCACCTATTGCGGTATCATCTATCTGCTGTCTGGTGACGAACGATTAGCTTACCAAAAGGTAGTCAATCGTTAATATACGATTTGGTGGTCATGTCATAGTACAGGGCTTCCAACTCGGCTAGAGTCAGTTTCTCCACACTATGTTCGATGATGCGAATTAATTCATCGCGCCGATAATCTTCAGATTGGGTGAATTTGTGAAAATTAGTGCTCACTATTTTCTTGTATGCCATAGTTCTTAATTTGTCATTAGTATGATTACACCGCTGATGCAGATATAGGCATAGACGATGTAGCGGAAGATGCGGTTGGGGATATGCTTGAAGACGTAAGCACCCAGTATCGTGCCGATGATGACACCGCCGAGGCCATAGAGATAATCAACGGCGACAGTCGTAGTAAAGAAACCGTTATAGGCTCTTACGCCAGTCATCATCAAATTGCCAATCAGGAAATAGGTCTGAGCCATTGCCATATAATGCTCCTTCGTTGGCTCGCTCTGGATGAAGTAAAGCACGGCAGGAGGGCCTTGCATACCAAAGAAACCACCCATCAGTCCGCTCAATGTTCCTGCGCCTACCTGTACCTTCTTCGTCGTTGGCAGCTTTATGCGCTGGCTAAACAGCATAAAGTAGATGCTGATTAGGATTAGTGCCACGCCAAGGATTCGCCTCAAGATGTGGTCTTCGATACGCGTCAAAGCAAAGATGGCAATGGTCGAGACGATGATAAACGTCAGCAGAATCGGCCAAAGCCGTTGCCAAGTGACGTAACTCCGCAATCGCCACACGATAGCAGCAGAAGTGGTGATGGCCAGCAGCCCTGAGAGTGTGGTCGCCTCGCCATAGCTGGGCAAGAGGAACGGCAGCATCGTCATGATGAAGATGCCGAAGCCGAAACCCGTAGTGCGCTGGATGAAACTCGCACCGATGCTCAGCAGGAATATGGAAAGGACTATACTACTCATTACTACAATACCTAATGTTTCAATAATACCTTAATTTATCTCAAAAGTTGGTACAAAAGTACAAAGAATTCTCCAAATATCAGATGAAAACATTAACTTTGCAACAAACTTTAAGTATTGAAGGATATGCAAGAGATTCATTATAAGGACATGAAGTTCAATCCGTTCAACCTGATTGGTGATGAATGGATGCTTGTGACGGCAGGTGATGAAGCGAGTTGTAACACGATGACAGCCTCTTGGGGACATCTGGGATGCTTGTGGGGACACAATGACCCAACAGTGGTGATTTACTTGCGCCCGTCACGTTATACCAAGGAGTTCGTTGACGAAGAGGGCTACTTCTCCCTCTGTGTCATGGATAAGTCGTTCAAGAAACAGATGGCCTACCTCGGTAGTGTGTCTGGCCGTGACGAGGATAAGATTGGCAAAGCTGGTCGCACTAATGGCCGAGTCGTGACGGAGGTCGACGAAGTCAAACCAACACGTCAGACGGAAGACGTGGTATGGCGCAATGTCGTGATGTCAAAGAAGAACCAGCGGATCATTTGCATCGACCGCTACCTAGCTGTCGTGAGAAGGCCTGAAATGGATTCACAAGGCCACCTTACAAGGGTATCAGCCCGCGATTAACTATTGTAAAGAGCATGGGTACAAGTTGTATTAACATAAGAAGGATATGGCTATAATTGAGACTCATAAAGTGTCGAAGTTCATGGTCTATGACAGAATGGCGAAGAAAGGCTCTTCAGCCTATTCTCCAAATTCCCATTCTGCCCCGCATTTCGAAGGCCACTATGTCGAGGGAATGGAAGAATGGGCCAACCACTACAGCTTTAACTTGAAGGAGGACGGGACTTACGAGGCTGAGCTTGACGAAGCCTGGGACGAAGGCAGTCACTACGGCGGTGGAACTATCAATGTGGTTATCCCCAACGATTGGTTCTCTCTCTCCTACGACGAATTCCTTGAACGTGTTATCACCCTTGCCTCAGCGAAACATTATGGTTTCACGCCTGACGACCTGAAAGAGAAAAAGGGCCTGAAAGAGTTCTTTGGGTTTTAGTGCAACTTTTCGCACTGTTCCAACGTCTAACAGACAAAGGATTGAAAGAGAACGGACATGAAGATATTAGGTAATATTATTTGGTTGATCTTTGGCGGGCTGCATACTGCCATTGAGTATTTCATCGCAGGACTGGTACTGATGATAACCATCATCGGCATCCCGTTCGGCTTGCAGAGTATGAAGTTGGGCATGCTGGCCATCTGGCCGTTCGGCTCGAAGGTGAAATGGAAACCATCGCAGCCGGGCTGTCTAAGCATGTTCATGAATGTACTATGGTTCTTCGTGGGCGGCATCTGGATCTGTCTCACCCACATCTTCTATGGCCTGCTGCTCTGCATCACCATCATCGGCATCCCCTGGGGAAAGATGCACTTCCGCTTGGCAAAGCTGGCCCTGTCACCATTCGGAATGGAAGTCGTATAGTCCATGAATAAAGACGAGAAGCGTGAACTGTGGCTTTCATACAGATGGTATTCCCCTCGTTCCGACTCGACGAGCTTCGCCAGACGATTGGTGCTCTTATTTTGAATAGTTAAATATTTGGCTGAAAACGTATTTCAGAAGCCGAGGAACTCTTTAATGCGAGGGTCGCGTTCGAGATCAGCCCTGCCTACATAGTATGAACCGGGGATGACCAGATTGAGGTACTTGTCAAGGAACACTTCCCAAGGCAGTTTGAAATAAGAAGCAGGGATGAAGACCGTCTTCGACCCACCAGCCGAGCGGTTGCCTGCCGTGACATAAGCCGAATAGCCGCCCAACTTATGTTTTTGAATCCGATAGCACTCCAAATACCAGTCGCCACTGCATCGGTTGGAGGCTTCCACATCAATGCGTTCCTTTACGGGATTGGCCTTTCCGAGTTCCCAGTCACGACCACTGGCGAGCCGACGGAGAAACTCCTCACAATCGACATCTTCCTTATATGCCTTCAGGGTTCCGTCATACCGCGAGTGATAGGAGACGTACTGGTATTCGCCGTCCATTTTCTCAATACCCAAGTTTGTATTCTCTGCTATCATCTCCCTCGTTGCCCAGGGGAAATCAGCCTTCATCTGCTCAAATGCCTTGTCAATATAGGCATTCACGTCGTAGCCGTATGGGAATTTCTCACTCATAATTATTCTATTAATCGACCGCAAAATTAGCGAAAATATTCGAGAACAACAAGAAGTTTTGCACTAAAATGCGGTAAAAGTCCGTTCTATTGAATGCGAACTTTGAGCCTTTCATACCGACTCCGTCGTAATCGAGTCAATCATAGGATTATCCATTCTTCCTTTGTGAGACTGCTGACATGCCCTTTTCGCGTCTCATGCATCAATGGCACATCCACGTTGTCGGTAGTCCACTGGTATTTGAATCCACACTTCTCCTGTACCCGCTTCGAGCGATTGTTGCCGTCGTAATAGCCAACCCAGATTTTCATCATCCCACAATCCTCAAATGCATGGCGAACCATCTCCTTTGCGGCCTCTGTCATCAGCCCCTGTCCCCAATACGGCACACCCAGCCAATATCCAAGTTCGCATTCATCGTCGCGTTCAGTCAAGTCCGTTGTGTTCCCTGTTTTCAAACCTATACAGCCGATGGGCTTTCCCGTTTCCTTCAGAACAACGGCATACGTCTCTGGGTATGAAAACACAGTACGGATGATTTCCAAGCTCTCTTCCACACTCTGATGTGGTGGCCACCCTGCGACTGGCCCCACCTGTGGGTCTTGGGCATACTTATACAGTTCTTCGGCATCACTATCATACCAAGACCTCAGAATGAGTCTATCTGTCTCTAATCTCATCTTGTTTATTACGATTTATCTGATTGTATTGATTAGAATCTACAGAATTGATTAGCTCTCGAAGTGTCATGCAATGCCTAAGAGTTCAATTTCAAAAATTAGCGTCGAACCTCCGGGGATGCCTGGCTGAGAGAACTTGCCATAGCCCATCTCGGCTGGGATGTAAAGCTCCCACTTGTCGCCGATATGCATCTGTTGGATGGCGATGATCCAGCCTTCTATGAGGTCGCACAAACGGCAAGCAAGAGGCACACCGCCGCAACTGCTGTCAAACTGCTTCCCATCAATAGTCCTGCCTGTATAATGAGCTGTGATAATACTGCGAACCGTTGGCTTCGCACTCTCTTGGTTACCTTCACTCAGCACCTTGTAATAAATGCCCTTAGGTAGTGCTTTTACGCCATTCTCCTTGGCTTTCGCCTCCAGCCAATCCTTGTTGGACTGTATATACTCACGCTTTGCCATATTATAGTTTCAACAATGCAATAAAAGTATCAAACATCATCTTTTTCTTCATAGTCCTAATATTTTGTGAAGTCATATTTATCTCTTAATTCTGCTTTCCTTTCTTCATTAAGACCAGTGAAATAACCCTTCCAGCCTGGGCAGAAGTTAATGTGCCAACGCCAGAACTTCCCTAATAATGAATTGGGCTTCTTGTCGTAGTGTGCCCTAAACTTACATTTTTCGCAATTCTCTGCCATAATCCTCTTAAAGTATTGTAAACTTGGGTGCAAAGATACGAATAATAAAACAAAAATGAGTACCTTTGCAATCTGTTTTAAGTGAAATTAGATAAAATGGCTGATGTTAGCGTAAATGGATGGATTGCTGAGGGCGGTCATACGATTATCGAAGGCAAAAAGAATAATATCATTCTCTTCGATGTCGTTGAGAATTGTGGCCATGTTGGTGGTCTGTCCGACTTGATGCTGCCATCGAGCAGTTCGATAACGTACGGATCGGCAAGTTCTGCAAAGAATGTGGCCGTAGAGAGTATTGTTCAGACCCGATAAAATGAGTAGGATTATCAGGGAAGCAAGGCCGACGGATATGGCTGACATTATGCAGGTCATGGATGCTGCAAAGAAGATTATGAGGCAGTCCGGCAATATGCACCAATGGGGAGAAGGCTATCCCTCTGAGGCAGTCATTACGGATGATATGGAACAGGATGGCGGTTTTATCATTGAGAATGATAATAAGATTGTTGGCTACTTTGCTTTCCTACAATCCCCAGAACCGACTTATGCCAAGATCTACGAAGGTGAGTGGATAGATGATGTTCAGCCGTATCATGTAGTCCATCGAATAGGCAGTTATCCAGATGCTCACGGCATCTTCAGCAGTATCATGGACTTCTGCTTTACTCATGACACGAACATCCGCATAGACACTCACCGCGACAACAAGATTATGCAGCACAACCTCCTGAAGCACGGCTTCACCTATTGCGGCATCATCTATCTATTGTCGGGCGACGAGCGGTTAGTGTATCAGAAGACTGTCAGCTGTTTCTAATAATATCAGCTATCTCCTCTCGTGCTTCCTTTCCTTCCGGACACGGCCAAAGCGGATAGACGTGACCCATCTTCTCCTTTACGTGTAAACGGACATCCACGCCTGCGGCCTTCATCTTGTCACAGGTCTTCAGGATATCCGTATAAAACACCTCCCACGTGCCAGTGAAGAGGTCGGTGGGCGGCAGTCCCTGCATGTCTCCATAGAGCGGCGAGACTATCGGATCGTGGGTATCGAGCTCGGTTGCCCAGTCGGCTCCGACGTGTCGCAGCACCTCGTTGTCGAGGAAGGTGTCATACTCCTGCAAGGCATCATCGCCTCCCGTCACGTCTACCCATGGCGAAATGAGTATCAGGTGGCTGGGCAGGTCGATGGAGTCGGCACTCATCTCTTGCGTCAAGGCCAGAGTAAAACCGCCTCCGGCAGAGTCGCCCGCGATGATGATGCGACGGGCGGGGAAGCGTCCCAGCAGCTGGCGATAAAGTTGCATCATCAGCGGATGGGCATCCTTGGCGGTATACTGGTAGAGCATCGGATAGTTGGGAGCCACGATGCCGCAGCCTGTCGTCTCTGCCCAGTCGGCCATCGCCTTCCAATGCAGCATGTTGAAGTTTTGGTAATAGGCTCCACCGTGAATGTAGAGCAAGACGGGCTTCGAATCGTCCTGAGCCGGAGACTCGAACACCTGCATGTGTCCGACCCTGTATTGCGTCACTTCACGGGGGAACGTCACGCCGTCAGGAATCTCGATGGTACTCTTGTCTGTCTTCTCGGCCTTTCGCATGGCATAGGTTTCCATCGTTGATTTCTTCAATGAATGGGAGACGATGAAAGCCTGTGGCGAGCGTCCGTCGATGAGCCAGAATCCCAAGCCGACAACGATGACGGCAGCAATGAGTACGACAACTGTCAAAAGCAGTTTCCTAAGTAATTTTCTTGTCTTCATATTCGTTTTGTTTTTTGTGGATTTGATTGTTGTTACTTCGTCAAGATTTTCTTCATATTTCCAATTTCCAACCGTTGTCTCCGTGGTATATCATCTGGTGCGTCATTCCTCCGTCAATACAGATGTTTTCTCCTGTGATGAAACCTGCCTTGTCGGAACAGAGATAGAGCACCATGTTGGCGATGTCCAGAGGATTGCCGACACAACCGACGGGCTGCTGAACGGCATCGGGGCCTTCATAGACGGTGTAGGCTGTGTCTATCCAGCCTGGCGAGATCGAGTTGACACGGATACGTCCGGCAAGGCTGACGGCCAGCGCATGAGTCAGGGCTGCTATGCCGCCCTTGGCAGCTGTATAGCTCTCCGTCTGGGGTTGGCTCATGCGGTCGCGAGAAGATGAGATGTTTACGATGGCGGCTCCCTTGGCGAAATGCGGGGCGAAGAGCTTGGCAAGGTAGAAGGGGGCGGTGACCCCAACGCTCATGGCATACTGGAACTCCTCGTAGGTGCACGTATCGATGCCTTTCATCAGCGGCAGGGCATTGTTGATGAGATAGTCCACGTGGCCGTGCTTCGCAATGACCTCCTGGGCGAACTGCTCCAAAGTCTGCTTGTCGGCAATGTCGCCCACAAAGTGGCCGCCCTCCTGCTTATCTATCACGCAGACCTGCGCCCCAGCCTTCCGAAACTCCTCAGAAATGCAACGGCCAATACCCTGTGCGCCACCTGTCACGACGACAACCTTATCTATGAAATCTGCTTGCTGTGCCATCTTACCTTTTCCAAGCATTTATAACCTCACCAATATACATGGAGTGAATGCCGGCAGGGAAGTTAGCGTACATCTTCTTGGGCGCATCACTCTTGAAATACTGAGGATCAAAGGGTGCTGCATACATAATCCTGCACTCAATCACCATTGTAGCCTCCGTATAGTAAGGCGTTCCGTTGGCGGTATAAGCCGTATGAAGCCCAAGAGCATGAGCCTTGTCACCGTCACGTCCGCTTTTGGTGCCCATGTAGTTCAGAACCTTACTCTGCTCGACATCGAAAGCCATCACGGTAAAGTATTCTGCCTTGTCCATGAACTCCTTGGTGTAACGTTTCTCAGCGACATAGACCGTCAGAGCGGTACGTCCCCAGAGTGTCCCTATGCCACCCCAGCCAATGGTCATGGCATTGCTCTTCTCGTTGTCACCAGCAGCCAGTAGCTCAGCGTCGTGGAACCATTGGAAACCGTTCTCAGTGAAGTCCTCCCTCACGTTGAACTTCTTGAAACCATTCTCTTCCTGAGCATGCGCAGGAGTGACTGCCATCATCATAATGGCTGTCAGTGCTGTAATAATAGCAAATTTCTTCATATTCGTCTAGTTTAAATTAATCGTTTATATAGGATTTCGTCGTCATGTCATAATACAGTGCCTCCAGTTCCTGAAGGGTCAATTTCTCAACGGAATGTTCGATGATACGGATTAGCTCATCGCGCCGTCCTTCATCGGACTGATTAAAACGATTTATATATGCCATAACTATCTGAAATCATTAAAGTATCGTAATAATTGGCTACAAAGGTAGCAAATAATCATTTATTTTTCGTATATTTGCCCATTGATTTAATATGTTTTGTGATATGATAGACCAGATTATTGAATACAACAAGACATTTGTGGCCCAGAAGGGCTACGAGAAGTATCTGACGGACAAGTACCCTGACAAGAAACTGGCGGTGCTGTCTTGTATGGACACCAGACTGACAGAACTGCTGCCTGCAGCCCTTGGTCTGAAGAATGGTGACGCGAAGATTATCAAGAACGCTGGAGGCTTGGTTATCTCTGCTTTTGACTCAGCCATGCGTAGCCTGATAGTCGCTATCTATGAGCTGGGCGTACAGGAGATCATGGTGGTGGCACACTCGCATTGCGGAGCCTGCCACATGAGCTATGACCATTTCCACCATGAGATGATTGCCCGTGGCGTGACAGATGAAACACTCGACACTATTCGTAAGTGTGGTATTGACCTTGACCAGTGGCTGGAGGGCTTCAAGGACACACCGACCTCCGTCCGCAAGACCGTTGAGACTATCAAGACCCATCCGCTTGTGCCGAAGGATATAGTGGTTCGTGGGTTTATCATTGATTCAGAAACTGGTGCGTTGGAGGAAATTGAGGAACAGCGAGAGCAGAGCCAAACTCGTTTGGGCTTTGCCGAGTCGTGACGAAATTCATCGAAAAGATAAATAAAATGAAGAAGATAATAAACCCTTGGCGCAACCACGAAGGGTATAACTGTTTCGGTTGCAGTCCTGATAATCCCATCGGACTTCACGTGAAGTTCCGCAAGGCTGTTCCCACGACAGAACCAGAGCTTACCATTCGGGCTAAAGTCTCAAAACAAGTTAGGAATCTGGCATATATCAGTGCGGAGATCACTAACTCGAAGGGTGAACTCTGCAATGAGGGCGAGGCCATCTACTTCCTGATGAACGAGGAAAAGGCCAAAGAAATGGGATTCCTGCATTGTGAGGTGGAAGATTAGGATTATGAGAAAAGCTAGTAGAGAGATGGATGCCGCCTTCGTATTGGAGGTGTTGGATAAGGCACCATACGTTACAGTCAGTATGACACGACCTAATGGGAGTCCATACGGATTACCCCTGTCATTGGCACGCAGAATGGAATGAGCAGGATTGAACGAGAGAAGCAAACTGTCTGATGAACAATTAAATGGGTAGGAGTTAAATATGCAGATAATACTCGCTTCCGCAAAGATAATGAACGTTTCGATTAAGCGAGAACAGAGCAAACTCGTTTGTTCTGTCGAGCGTGAGAAACGTGGGATGAAATCCAATGACCGCTCGGCGACGAAAGGAGACGCTTGCCAGAGCAAGAAGGTAAAGTCATCACCCGACATTAGCCTGACATCACCTCGCTTCCAGAATGAGGCAGATCGTTTTGCGAAGGATATGGCTCAGTATTCAGCAGAAACGATAGCCGAAATGCTGGGCTGTAGTCAGCAGATTGCCGCTCAGAACAGGTTGCGGTATATGCGCTTCTTTGATGATGGCGCGAAGCTAAGACATGTCGGGGTGCAATGACACGTTTCATCATTGAGAATCGTATCGACAAACCCGAAGATCTCCTTGCCTTCAGTTACGAGGGATTTACCTACGAACCTAAACTTGGAGAACCCGACTTTCCTCATTTTATTAAGCAATAAGGAACATGAGTAGGATCATCAGAGAAGCACGGCTTCACCTATTGTGGTATCATCTCATCGCGCCGATACTCAGCAGAAAGATGGAAAGGACGATACTACTCATTACTACAATACCTAATGTTTCATCGCTCAACTATTATTGTGATCAGTTTTTTCCTTTGTTAATAATGTATATACCAAGAGCCGCTAATCCTCCTGCAAGGGCGTATTTTAAGTGGAACGTTTCGCCAAGACAGAGACACGAGGTAACCGCTCCGACGACGGGTATCAGTGAATTGTAGATAGCAACCCGTCCTACAGGATTGCAACTGAGCAGTTTGTTGTAGAGGGCGAATCCGACGGCAGAGATGGCGATGAGCAGCAACAGACAGACGATGCCAAGTATGTTTATATGAGGCAACGTTCCGCCAAAAGCCAGTCCGGGCAGAATGAGTAGCAAGCCTCCGATGGTGAGACTATATCCCGTTCCCACGAAGACATCTATCCGGTGGCTCAGTCCACGGGTCATCAGGTTCGAGAGTGCCGAACAGATGGCATTGAGGATGATCATTCCGTCGCCCAGCCAAGTAAACTGCCCGCTTTCAGCTCCTCCAAGATTCAATGCAAGGATTCCGCTGAACCCTATAGCACAACCGAGAATCTTCCGCGAGGTCAGCTTATCACTCTTGGAACAAGCACAAGCCAGCAGGACTACGAGGAAAGTACTCAGTGAGTTGAGAATAGCCGCCCGCGACCCTTCGCTATACGACATGCCGACATAGAAGAAGAAATAGTGAAACGTGGTGTTCATTAGCGCAAAGGCAAGAAGGAACCACCAGTCGCTTGTCTTGCCCGTCTTGAACGAACGCCCATTGCTACCGGCTACGGACAAGATAATCAGACCAGCTACAGCAAATCGAATGCCGGCAAAGAGCATTTTGCTGCCCGTCATGTCCGCCGTGATGCCAAAGGCACTGAAACCCACTTTGATAAGCGGGAAAGCCCATCCCCACGCTATTGCTGCTGTCAAGGCAAATACAACCACCCACACGGGGCGCTGGAATATGGACGCTTTTTTCATATACTTTTCTAAAAGTTGGTGCAAAATTAGCGATAATTCAGCGATTATCACTATATTTGTGCTCTGATTTAATAGTATTTGTGATTACTAACAAAAACAAAGGCAAAATATGAACTGGGAACCAGCCAAGTATCTACTTCTACCTCTCACTCGGAGCCGTGCCTATGAAGGAATGGACGGTGTATCGGCTGGATGCTGACACCTTGGACGGCCTCTCGGTGGACTGATGGTGGAAGGTGGTATCGAACAGATTCACAATTTTGACAAAGTCATTCATCCTTACCAAGACAGAAGGTGATGCGGCCTGTCTTATCCATGAAGCCGCGCTTCTTCTCATACTTACCCTTGCCATAGACCACGGCCAGACCTTCTGAGAATCTGATATCATCGCCAGTATAGATTTCCTCATTATTCACCTTGAAGAGCCGCTGACCTGTCTTGTCGATGATGTAGCAGGAGTCCATCTTCTGAATCTGTGCCACACCATCCATGAACTTGCGCCCCCACCAGCCGTCGGGAAGTTCGATGACCATCTTGCCGGATTGGTCAATATAGCCAGAGTGGGAATTTGTGCTCTCTTCACTATTGCCAGGAGTCCTTACTGCTGCCAGTCCCTCACTGAAATCACCAGCATAGCTGAAAACGCCCTGAAAAGCCTGCTTGCCCATCTTGTCAATATAGCTGAACCATTCATGCTCATCGTTCACAAGCACTGCACAGAGTCCCTCGTGGAAGTCGTTGCCGTCGCTCTCGGCCATCGTGCCATACTGGTAAGGAATGGCCAGTTCACCTTTGGTGTTAATGTAACCTACCTCTCCCATCTCATTCACCACGATGGCCATGCCGTCGCTGAACTCATGGGCATAATGGAATTTGTGAGGAATGACCACATTCCCCTCATGGTCTTTGTAGCCGAACTTCCCGTCTTCGTAATCACAGGTCAATTCCGTCGGATCTATCTCCTCCTTTGGCTTCTCGACCCTGCGACCTTGCAGGTCGATATAGAAACGTTCATCTTTCATAATGACACGAGCCACACCACCCTGGAATCTATCCAAAGACTCACAGCTCTCGATGGCCTTGGCGATAGCTTCAAAATCATACTGTTCTTCTACTACGGCATCGACGGAATCCACTGTCGTAATGTCTGTACTTTCCGTAGTGTCTGTCTGATCTGCCTGATTCTGCTTACTGCCGCACGAGGCGATGAGCAATGCAAGTGTCATCACCAGCGCGATTCTGAAATTCTCACTCATAAATATTCTTTTTAATGGTTTTCGACCGCAAAATTAGCGAAAATATACGAGAACGACAAGAAGTAAGGAAAAATATGCATTATTTCGATTATATTTCGTAATTTTGCAGTCAAGTTATACAACAAAACAGAAACATGATGAAAAGACTATCATTAGCTATCATCTTTGCTTGTTACTCATTGGCAATGGCAGCACAGGACGGCATAGAAGTGAGATTTTTAGGCACAAGCCCAGACATTATCGATTTTGCATGGTCCTTCGTGACCGCTTACGACGATGACGAGAACGCAGAATCCGATGAGTCGAGACATGCTGTTAAAGCAGCATTGGAACGATATCGTACTGGCGAGTCACAACCTGAAGGCTGGACAATTACCGTTGACAGGAAGAACGGCTATATGTGTTTAGAGTCCAAATATGAGAATTACTATAACAAGTGGGAAATGTGCTATTGGAACATGGCCGACAAAAAGCACAAACTATTTGCATACTCTTTATGGTGTTTCGAAAATGGCAGACCTAGCCTGGGCCAGTATGACGGAATCAATTTCCTCCGTTACAACAATTCCACGAAAAAGATGAGTCTCATTGACACCCCAGGCTTCGAAGTGGAGTATGGTGATATCTCCTATGCCCTGCCACGTACAGGAAAGGACATCATTGTCACACGCTGGGACAAAAATGGGAAGAAGGCAGAGAAGATGCTGAAATGGAACGGTAGCCGGTTCAGCTATTAATCACATTAGGAGAAAAATAAGATGATACTGAATGAAGCCATAGAATCACGTCATAGTGTAAGGGCATATAAGAAACTGCCACTGGCTGAAGATGTTGTGAAGTTGCTAGAAGAGCAGATCGCGCTCTTGAACCGAGAAGGCAATTTGCATATTCAGCTAATTCTGAACGAGTCAAAGGCATTCCAGGGAACAATGGCTAAGTACGGAAAGTTCCGAAATGTCGGCAACTACATTGTCATGGCCGGAAAGAAAGCAGATGATCTTGATGAGCGTGTAGGTTACTATGGCGAGCATCTTGTTCTGTTTGCTCAGACACTTGGTCTGAACACTTGCTGGGTTGGACTTAGTTACTCTAAAGTCCCTGGGACGTATGTGCTTGACGAGGGCGAGAAGATTGCATGTTACATTGCTCTCGGCTATGGTGAAACTCAGGGAGTCGGCCATAAGATTAAAACTGTCGAACAAGTAAGCAATGCAAGCGACGTTACCCCATCGTGGTTTCGCAAGGGAGTTGAAGCAGCGTTATTGGCGCCCACCGCAGTGAACCAGCAGAAGTTCTCGTTTGAGTACGTCGGAATGAAGAATAGTCGCCATCTGGTACACGCCAAGAAAGGTTTCTCCATCATCGGATATACGCAGATGGACTTGGGCATAGCAAAATATCACTTTGAGATTGGAGCCAGGAAAGATAACTTCGAATGGGTATGAACATCGAGCAGCCTATATTGCATAAGAAAACGTTCCAAAAACTGACCACGGATGAACTATACGAATTACTGAGAGTACGTAGTGAGGTGTTTGTGGTTGAACAGAACTGTGTCTATCAAGATATGGACAATGATGATCAGAAGTCCATTCATCTGTGGTTGACTTTGGGAAACAGAATAGTAGCACAGGCCCGTGTATGTCCTGCTGGAACTCATATGCGAGAAATCTCGATAGGCAGAGTTATCACTACCGAACGTGGCAAAGGCTATGGCAAGCAGATTATGCTTCATTCCATTGAGGCAGCAGTCAAACATTTCGGTGCTACACTCATAGACATTGAAGCTCAGGAATATGCCAAAGGATTCTATGAAAGCGTAGGATTCAGACAGTCGTCTGAAACCTTTATGCTCGATGGTATCCCCCACATAAAAATGACTTGGACAAAAAAAACAACCTGAAGGTTAGCGGACCTCCAGGTTGTCGTGTTTTGCCATCCAAGTGCTAAAAACTGTTCCTGCTGCGAGCATCAAGCCCATTTCCATCAATGTAATCATAATCTTAATCTTTAATTGTTATACTTGTTTTCTTTTGACGGTGCAAAGGTACAGCGATTTTCACGATTCTGCAACGATTGGTTAT
>JAEEGK010002229.1_pt1 | contig 48513 bp, 36 predicted proteins | sample 8958771 | NCBI WGS metagenome assembly JAEEGK01 (sample SAMN16246547, study PRJNA631951) | gut metagenome | biome: gut microbiome; feature: rumen; material: SC-attached | host: Bos | place: Iran: Karaj | collected 2018-10 | reverse complement strand
TCCCGAACAGAGCCGTTAAGCTCATCCGCGCCGATGGTACTGGCCCACCAGCTGGGAGAGTAGGTCGCCGCCGTTCTTCGGAAGTCCCTGACAGACACATGTCTGCCAGGGACTTCTTCTTTTTATTCCGATAGGGAAGGGGCGAGGATGCGGCTGATGGCTTCCGTCTCTACAAGGAAGCCGTCATGGCCATAGAGAGTATCGATTTGGAAATATTTCGCTCCAGGAATCATCTCCGCCCATGGCTTCATGTCTTCCGGCGGGAACAACTCGTCTGAGGACATGCAGATGAAAGTGCAGTCAGCCTTGATTGCCCGTAGGACCTTTTCCACCCCACCTCTGCCACGGCCGACATTATTGCTGTCAACCTCATCGCACACATATAGGTACGAGTACGCGTCCCAGTCCTTTATGAATTTCGAGCTTTGGTGACGGTAATATGATCCTGCCTTGTCCGCGAACATCACGTCGTCTGAATCTTCCACCTGCTTGAACAGCCCCTCCTCGCACCTATACGTCAGAAGAGCGATTGTCCTGGCAGCCTTTAATCCATCCATTCCGCCTTTAAGGCTTCGCCTCTCCTTGAAAGTCGGGTCAGCGTACAAGGCCATTTTCATAGCCGAGTTGAACCCAGTCAGCCATGGAGTCACTCTGGCTCCGGTGGCTATGAAGAACACTTTATCGAACAGCTTTGGCTTCCAGGCCAGCCAATCGAAAGTCATGAACCCGCCCATCGAGGTGCTGATGATATAGTCAATCTTCTCAATACCAAGATGTTCCCTCAGTAAATCGAAAGCTGCTACCGTATCGTGGACAGTCACCTTGGGGAAATCGAAATAATATGGTTTCCCGGTAGCCGGATTGATGGATGCTGGACCGGAGGAGCCGCAAGCGGATCCGAGCACATTGGCGCAGATGACAAAAAATATCTCAGTGTCAATGGTTTTTCCAGGACCCACGAGAGCTGGCCACCATTCTCCCTCTGCATCAGAAGAAGCTGTGAGAGCATGGCAGAGCCAGATCACTTTCTTTCCGGGGGCATATTCCCCGGGGGATGTATGGTAGACCACCTCGAGATTGTCTATACCACCGCCAGCCTCGAACTCGAATCTGCCCTTATGCCTGTATGTGTGTCTAATCATTTCTTGTAAAGTTTATCGACCCACACGGCGCTGACAAGATTGTCGGCCGTGTTAAGGAGAGTCGCCGGGATGTCCACGAGGGTGCTTATCACAAGCAGTGTGGCGGCGAACTCCGGATCAACTCCGAGTATCGCGCAAATCAATATCTCAGCGGTCATGCCTCCGACCGGGATGGCACCGACCACGAGGCTCGCCAGGATGCCTATCGCGACGATTGATAGGCAGCCGTATCCTCCTAGACCGTAAAACGACACGACGAACATCGTCTTGAGCACGGAAGAAACCACGGATCCGTCCTTATTCAGGTTTATTCCCAGCGGGATGACTGACTCTGCCACAGAGTCATCGACACCCATTCTCTTGGCAGACTTAATTGATGCGGGTATGGTAGCGGCACTGGAGCAAGTCGCCACGGCCAAAAGGGAAGGCTCAGTGATGTTTCTCCAAAACGAGAACAGCCTTTCCTTACCACCGGCAAGAGCCACGTAGATGGAGTTTACTCCGAAGAAGAGGATTAATGTGATAACCAGGTACAGCAGCATGCTGTTGACAAAACTACTGACGATCTGTCCTCCAAGGCTGCCGACAAGGTCGGCGAAATAGCAGCCGAGGCACACGGGAGCCGCATACATCAATATCCTCATGAATTCCATCACCACTTCCATCCCGCTTTCCAGGAACCTCACCATAGTCTCACCTTTAGCGGAGCTCAGGGAAGTCGCCGCTCCGAACAAAGCGGAGAAAACTATCAAGGGAATCAGGTTGTCTTTGCTGAGAATCATGTGGAAGTCGCTCACGGTGAACATGTTCTCAATAGTGCTGAGAAGGTCTCTTCCTCCGATCGCGACTCCTTCTATCACCATTCTCTCGGGAGGAATCCTGGTGGCGTATCCGCCTAGAGGATTCCAGAAGCCGCAAATGATCCAAGTGAGTACTCCAGCCACCACGGATCCGGCCAGGAACACCAGCACAGCCCTGCTCAAGACTCTCCACAGTTTTCTCTCGGTGGTCAACTTCCTTACGGAATTCGCCACGCTAAAGAACACAACCGGCACCACCAGGACAAAGGTGAGGTTAAGGAATATCTCTCCAACCGGTTTCACTATAGATGCGGATGATCCTGCCAATGCGCCGCAAGCGGCTCCGATTGAGACACCTAGCAGGAGTAATAATGTCTGGATATAATTTCTCATGACCTCGGTAATCTCTTTGATGAACAAATATACCGATTTGTTTTCTTAATTTTGTAACACAAGTCAATCTTTAGTTATGGATTCGATTCTCATTAACAGCCCCAGGGTAGGCAATGGATATGATGTCCATGCTTTGAAAGAAGGCCTTCCGATGCGTCTCTGCGGGGTGGATATACCTTCAGATAAGGGCTTTGTGGCCCATTCTGACGGTGATGTGGCTATTCATGCTCTTTGCGACGCGCTACTTGGCGCCGCAGCCTTGGGTGACATCGGTTTGCACTTTCCGGACAGTGATCCCCGCTATAAAGGCATTGACAGTACGAAGCTCCTCTCCGAGGTCGTCGCCATGCTTTCAGGCGAGGAGGCGAATAAATACAGTATCTGCAACGTGGATATCACCATAGCTCTTCAGGAACCGAAGCTCCGACCCTACATAGACACTATGCGGGAGACATTGGCCGGAATAATGAATATCGGCAAAGACCAGGTCAGCGTCAAGGCCACCACGACCGAGAGACTCGGTTTTGTCGGCAGGGGAGAAGGCTGCGAGGTTTGGGCCTCCGCGGTGATCGTACCGAATAACGAATATCAATACTGAATATGAGTCCTCTAGCGGTGATAATAACCATGGCCGCATACTTTGCGGTGATGCTCGCCATAGGATGGATATCCTCAAAAGGCGCTGATAACCAAGGGTTCTTTAATGGAGGCCGCAAGGCTCCATGGTGGATAGTCGCTATCGCCATGATCGGGGCCCCGATGTCGGGGGTGACTTATGTTTCCGTCCCCGGTATGGTAGGTAACGGAGCTGCGATGGGCTATATGCAGATGGTGCTCGGGTTCTTCGTCGGCTACCTGATAATCGCCTTTGTCCTGACCCCGGTGTTCTTCAAAATGAATCTGGTCTCGATCTACCAGTATCTTGAAGACCGTTTCGGTGCCTCTTCCCACAAGACAGGAGCTTGGTTCTTCCTGATCTCCAAGGTCTTGGGAGCGGCTGTCAGGCTTTATCTTGTCTGTGTGACCTTGCAGTTGATGGTCTTTGGGCCCCTCGGGCTGCCTTTCATCCTGAATGTGGCCGTATCAATCGCCATAGTCCTGCTGTACACCTTCAAGGGAGGGGTCAAGTCGGTGATATGGAACGACACCCTTAAGACGGTGTGCATGGTGGTCTCGATTGTCCTCGCCATCATATTCATAGCCAAGGACATGGGAATGGATTTCAAAGGAGTCGCCGCCACCATTAAAAACAGCTCCTATTCCAAGATGTTCTTCTTCGATGACTTCAATCATCCGGAATATTTCTGGAAACAGTTTCTGGCTGGAATATTCACCGTGGTCGCCATGACGGGCCTTGACCAAGACCTGATGCAGAGGACACTGGCCAGCAGAAACCAGAAAGACTCCCGGAAGAACTTGATAACCAGTGGTTTGCTCCAGATTCCAGTCATATTCATGTTCCTGTGCCTTGGTGTGCTCCTTTATATATATGCCGCTCAGAAGGGCATCACAGAGGTGGGTGACACCCTGTTCCCGGCCGTCGCCACAAGCGGATTCCTTCCCGTCGTGGTCGGTGTGTTGTTTGTCATCGGCCTGGTCTCCTGCGCATATTCCGCCGGAGGATCCGCCCTTACAGCTTTGACCACATCATTCACGGTGGACATTTTGGGCGCCGGTAAGGAGGGCGAGGAGAAATTGACCTCCACAAGGAAAAAGGTCCATCTTGGAATGGCACTGCTGATGGGCGTCGTGATTGTGGTGTTCTATCTTTTAAACACCAAGTCCGCTATCGACGCCGTTTATAAGCTAGCCAGCTACACCTACGGTCCGATCCTCGGATTGTTTGTTTTCGGGATATTCTGCAAGAAGCCTGTCAGGGACCGCTGGGTGCCGCTTGTGGCCGTGGTGGCTCCGGTGATATGCCTGATCCTCCAGTCCAATTCGGAGAGGTGGTTCGGTGGCTACACATTCTCTTATGAGCTTATCCTCATCAACGCCATGCTGACCATCCTGGGCCTGTGTCTGCTGATCAAGAGAAAAAAAGACGAATAATTTTTGCGGATTCAATATTAATCCCTATTTTTGCAATCCCGAAACGCCCCTTGGGGCGGTGAGAGGAACCATTGAGATATGGTGTAATGGTAGCACTACAGATTCTGGCTCTGTCAGTGAGGGTTCGAATCCTTCTATCTCAACTCAATGGGCACACGGCGGGGTAGCTCAGCTGGCTAGAGCGTCGGATTCATAATCCGGAGGTCGTGGGATCATGCCCCACCCCCGCTACCACCACAAATTTTGACGATAATGCCAAACGCGTTCCATTATTCGATCGGCAGGAAGTTCATCCAAGCGGTTAGCGGAGCCTTCCTGATTTTATTTTTGCTTATCCACGTCACAATCAACTTCTTCTCGGTGATTGACACTTTCACCGGAAAGTTCGGTGTTGTCGCCGCTGACGACAAGCTTTTCTCCGCTGGAGACGGACTGTTCAAGCTGGGATGCGACTTCATGTCCACTCCCTTCATTTCGATCATGGTCCCTATCCTCGCTCTCGGCTTCGTGGTCCACATCTTCTACGGCTGCTATCTCACTTGGAAGAATATCAAGGCTCGTGGCGGTGTGAAGCGCTATGAGGAGAAGAGTGTCGCCGCCGCGGATTCATGGTCAGCGAAGAACATGTTCGTTCTCGGAATAGTCATCCTTGGTCTCCTGTTCTTCCATCTTTCCCATTTCTGGGCCAAGATGCAGATGCCCGAGATGTTCGGGGTGGGTACATTCGAGAACAACCCGTACCTCCTTCTTGAGCTAACATTCGGGAAATGGTGGATGCTCGTAATCTATCTGATCTGGTTTGCCGCTATCTGGCTGCACCTCTGCCATGGTTTCTGGAGCATGTTCCAGACTGTGGGTTGGAACAACCAGCTCTGGATGAAGAGGCTCAAGGTGATCGGTATCATTGTGGCCAGCGTGCTCTGCCTCGCCTTCGCCGCAGTCGCTGTCAACGCTTTCGTCCAAGCGAATTTTTTAGCGTAAGTCTTGCATTTTAATTTTTAATAGCTATATTTGCTATCGGTATGAGAAAGAACACGAACAATAACTTCTGGTGGCGCACTTGCAGTTCAAAGCTGTAAGTCGTCCGTCGTGGTTACCAGGTTCGTTAAATATAGGTGGCGCGCTGACTTACAGCGGGCCACCTTTCTTTTTGCCTTGAATACAACAATTAATTATAAACCTTAAAAAACGAACAGCAATGAGACAGAAAAAGTTCTTGCTTCCGGAATCAGAGATTCCCACGCATTTTTTCAACATCCAGGCCATCATGCCCAACAAGCCGCTGCCATTCCTTCATCCCGCGACCAAGCAGCCTCTCAAGCCTGAGGATCTTTATCCCATTTTCTGTGAGGAATGCGCCAATCAGGAGCTCAATCAGACTGACGAATGGATTCCTATCCCTGAGGAGGTCCGGCAGCAGTATGCCGCCTATCGCTGCACTCCTCTTGTGAGGGCGTATGAGCTAGAGGAGGCTCTCGGCACCCCCGCCCATATCTATTTCAAGAATGAGAGCGTATCTCCGGCCGGCAGTCACAAGCTGAACTCAGCTCTAGCGCAGGCATATTACGCGAAGAAGCAGGGGATTACGAATATCACCACTGAGACCGGAGCCGGGCAGTGGGGAGGTGCCCTGTCGTATGCCGCCAAGAAATTCGGTATTGACTGCGCTGTATATATGGTTAAGGTCAGTTACAACCAGAAGCCTTACCGCCGTTCCATCATGCAGACTTTCGGTGCGGCCATCACACCATCCCCTTCGATGTCGACCCGTGCCGGCAAAGATCTTTTGACCATCAACCCCAATGACCAGGGATCTCTCGGTTGTGCTATCTCTGAGGCGATAGAGCTTGCTGTAACCACTCCCAACTGCAAGTACACTCTCGGATCGGTGCTCAACCATGTCTGTCTCCACCAATCCATCATAGGTCTCGAGGCAGAGAAACAAATGGAGCTTGCCGGGGAATATCCCGACATAGTGATCGCCTGCTTCGGTGGCGGATCCAACTTCAGCGGCATCGCCTACCCGTTCATGCGTCACAACATCCAGGATGGCAAGAAAACCCGTTTCATCGCCGCCGAGCCTTATTCTTGCCCTAAACTGACAAGGGGCAAGTTCGAGTACGATTTCGGTGACGAGTCCGGACTCACTCCGCTGCTTCCGATGTACACCCTTGGCCATACCTTTAAGCCCGCCACGATTCATGCCGGTGGTCTTCGTTACCATGGAGCCGGGGTTATCATGAGCCAGCTGATGAAGGATGGTTATATGGAAGCCGTTGATATTGAACAGCTAGATTCATTTAAGGCCGGTGTGTTGTTCGCCCAGACCGAGGGCATCATTCCCGCTCCGGAGTCCTGCCATGCGATCGCGGCCACCATCGACGAGGCCCTCAAGTGCAAGGAGACAGGTGAGGCGAAGACCATTTTGTTCAACCTCTCAGGTCATGGATTCGTTGACATGAGTGCCTACGACCAGTATTTCTCAGGGGAGATGGTTAACTACCATGTCTCGGAGGAGGATCTGGCCAAGTATATCAAGTCTGCGGATGTATTGAACCAATAAATTGTAATGGCCGGCTTAGCCCGGTTATTGTCATGGCCGGCCTAGACCGGCCATCTTTTTTATGCGGAAGTGATTGATTTATAATATATGTATAGTAAACCGGCGAAAAAAATCGAATTTTTTCGCCGGTTTCATGCAAGATTTCAAAAAAAGTGGATTTAGGTTAGTGAGGTTTATGAGTAAAAATGCCCCTAGGAAGGGCCACAAACGCTAAATCTTTGGTGAAATATTGTAATTTTAATTATTAATATTATCTTTGTGAATTAAAGTCAGTTTTTGGGTGACCGCTTTGCGTGTGCCCGTAAGCGGCTTGAGAGTAGCAAGAGTTTAATGTTTAATCTAAAATACTTATTCGCAAGAAGAAAAGACAAACAGCAAACTGAAATCATGTTTATTACTCTTTATTCAATTTTGTTTTAGTACTATGAACAAAAAAATCAAAAATCTGTTCCTTGCAGGGGCCCTTGTTTTGGGTCTCGCGGGGGTAGCCGTATCCTGTACGGACTACGATGATGACATCAACAAATTGCAAGGCGACCAGAAGGCTCTTACCGAGCAGGTCAGCGGTCTGCAGGGCCAGGTCCAGGAGCTGCAGAACAAGATCAACGCGGGCTTTGTGATTACTGCTGTCACCCCTATTTCAGGAGAGCCTGGTGGCTGGGAGTTCACCACCTCCGATGGTAAGAAGTATCCTGTCTACAACGGCGCCAAGGGCGCTGACGGAAAGGACGGGAAGGACGGTAAGGACGGAAAGGACGGTATCTGGTTCACCCCGGATTCCGAGACCGGCACCTGGATGAAGCACGAGATTGTCGACGGCAAGGAGGTTGTCACGGACACCGAGCAGTCGATCATCCCCAACGGTTTCATCGATGTTGAGTTCGACGCCGACACCAACACCCTGACGATCAAGGCCGGAGACGAGGAGTTCACTGTCGAGCTCGCGGGCGGATCCGCCAGCTTCGTGTTCATCCCTCAGGCCGTTCTCGATGGCGTGAACGCCATGGAGATCAAGAGCCTCACCGCACATGTCTATCTCCCCGTCGACGAGGAGAAACTCGACAGCGAGGAGGAGATGTGGATGACTGCTTTCCGCGCGTTCCAGCAAGAAAAGGATTCCTATAAGACGTTCCTGGATTGGGCCGAGACGAATAAAGTCAACCTCAATGTGAGCTGGGATGAAATGCAGAGGATTTACCTTCAGTTCAGTATGGATATGGGTCTTGCCGTCCGCGAGGCCATTCCCGCCATCGCCCAGTATCACGTGAACTATGACGTGGCTCTTGACGACACGTACGAGTACACGATCGTCTCGAAGGACACCCCTGTCTACACGAGGGTTGAGAGCTCCGAGGACTTCGGCATGACGGCCGAGTTCAAGAGCTACGAGAACGGCATCCTGTCGGTCGAGGTCGCCTACACCGGTGTCCCGGCCAAGGTTGACGACCAGACCAACCATCTGACCCAGTTCGCCCTCCAGGTGAGCAAGGGTGACAAGGTTTACACCTCCGACTACGCCACGTTCGTCGTGAAGGACATCGTCTCCCCGAGGATCGCCGATCCTATCGCGGTCGTCAAGGAGAGCAAGACGAGGATGGAGCCCTTCAACTACGAGGAGCACTACCGCAGAGGTGTTGCCGGTATCGCCGGTAGCGCTGGCAATGGCTATGCTGAGGCTGGTCAGCCTATGGGTGACTACAATGACTTTGGCTACCACGAGTATTTCGCCTCGATGAGATATGTGGCCCCCTGGATCATGAGTGACGCCAACACGGACGAGGGCATGGCCTTCGCCCACGCGACGTGCGACACCACCGTGGCCTACAACGAGACGATCGACCTGGCGACGATCACCATCCCTCACTACTTCACTGACGGCGAGTTCTGCTTCAAGAAGCCCGAGTGCTGCGACGCTACTGAGGAAGACATTCCGACCAATGGGTATCTCACGAAGGGCGTCTCCACGAGGTCTAGTTACGGCCCTGGTTCCGTTCCCGACAACTGCATGGAGATGAGCGCCGCGGAGATGGAGGAGTACGGCCTTCACTTCGAGTACGAGGTCGTGCAGAACTTCATCACCGGCAAGCCCGAGACCGACCAGGCGAACTTCGTCGACCTCGTGGACGGTCACATCTTCAAGCCGAGGGTGTACGAGACCGAGGGAACGGCGGCTATCGGCCGCACGCCTATCATCCGCGTCAAGCTGATGCACGGCGAGGACATCGTCAACGTTGCTTACATCAAGATCTTCATCGCGCAGGCCAGCACGATCAATCCCGAGATCGAGCTCGTGCCTAGGAGGGACTACCTTGATGACGAGAGCGAGAACGTGTTCCACTTCAACTGCGACGGCGACAGCCTGTTCACCACTGTCCACGACATGAACGTGTACGTGTACAACCCGATCAACATGAACAAGAAGAGCTTCCACCTGCTTTACGACAGCCTTCGCGCTGTTGCCGGCATGAAGGTGGACGGCAAGGACGTTCTTGTCGGCGAGATCGAGGACGTCGTCCTGAACCCTGTCGAGGGCACTCACGTGATCAAGTGGACCCTCAGCCCTGACGAGCTCTGGGAGTTCGCGGGCGAGGAGGTCGCCGTCATCGCCGAGTACTACAACAGCAAGTCCCCTGACCAGGCGTTCAGGATCCTCCTGAAGGCCACCGTCGGCAACGATGTTGACAAGGTCATCAACCTGAGCTCCACGAAGGGCAACTACATCACCGAGCGCTGGACCAGCGGCTACGAGGCCACGAAGTACAACGTCCTGGCGCCCGCCCAGGGAGACACCGTGAGCAAGCACGCGGAGATGGTGCTGAACATCAACTCCTCGTTCCAGACCGACAACTTCGGCAAGGTGTGGGTTGACAAGTCCAAGAACATCAAGATCGACTCGATGGTGTACTACTTCTGCAAGACCCACGTCGAGGCGATCGAGACCATCGACGGCCTGAATGTGAAGTTCTTCGTGACCGATCCCAAGGACACCGATCCTAAGGTCGAGGAGGAGGGCGAGGGCCTGATCAGCGTCCTCAGCGCCTGCATCCTTGACGAGGCCGGCAAGAAGGCCGTGACCGACACCCAGGTGATCGCCGTCATCATCAATGACGCCCAGAACCAGGATGAGTTCGACAAGAACCTCAACGGCCTCAAGCTCAACGACGCGGTGAGGTACAACAACGTGTTCGTGTGGGCGAAGAAAGACATCCTCGAGTTCGTCCAGCAGTTCAACAGCGACCAGGAGAACACGACCGTCGCCGACACCCTCATCAACGCGGGCATCGACATCAGGACCGGCTACATGTACACCTACATCGGCGCGAAGGCGTTCCTGTGCACCGGTGAGGGTGAGGATCCTAAGCCTCTCGAGGTTAAGTTCGACGGCGAGGATCACTTCCGCGCTAACATCCTGCGTCCTGTGAGCGTGACGACCAAGTCCGCTAAGGGCTTCGTCGACGCCGTGAACTTCGGAGAGCCCGGCTCATACATCAAGATCGAGGATCTGCTTGATCCTATCGATTGGCGTGACTACAAGTTCGTGACCGAGCTTGACAGCAAGGGCAAGCCTATCCCCGGCAAGGACAACGCGTTCCTGTGGAAGTACTATGGACCGTTCGTTGTCGTGGTCGACACCGAGAACATCGAGTGCGACCTCGGTGGCACCCGCGGACCTCTTGACGTGAACCTTGTCATCCGCCAGACCGAGGCCGGCGCCACCACCGCCGAGGATCCTCAGAGCGGCGTCGAGGTCACACTGCCGGAGAACGAGAGCGGCTACATCACTTACAAGAACAACGGAGTGAACGTCACCGCCGACTTCAACCTCTACATCAAGGCGAAGGTTGGCTACGGCTTCGGCTGGCTCGACACCGACTGGATCACCGTCCCTGTGGCGAAGACCATCGGAGAGCAGAACGACAGCTCCGCCTCCGGAGACACCGAGCCCACTGAGCCCACTGAGCCCACTGAGCCCACCGAGCCCACCGAGGGTGGTGAGACCACTGAGGGTGAGTAATACCTGAGGTTATTGAAACCTGACAGATTGGAGGGACGCCCGCCCGGGCGCCCCTCCTTTTTATTTTGAAACTTGGCGGAAAATGGTTAACTTAGTTGAACCATGCGACACATTCTATTATACGTACTCTTAGTTTTGTCTGTTTCTTTCGGTCTTAGCTCATGTCGGGAAAAAACAACCCGCAAGGACGGATCACCGAAAGTGGCTTCTATCCAATTGGACTCAACCTCTGCCCATATCGGGACATTCCCGAAAAGCGCCAGTACAAGGACTACTGTATTCACTTTCACTAATGTAGGTGATGCTCCCCTAGAGTTCCTCGACCACGATGTGAGTTGCGGTTGCGTCTCTGCTACCTTCCCAGAGAAGCCTGTCAAGCCAGGAAAGAAAGGGGAAATTCATGTCACATTCAAGGGAAAGAACAAGAATCCTGGTAAGGTCTATTATAAAGTCTATGTGGAAACCAATGGTGATCCCCGGATTTTAACTCTCCGTATCAACGGACAAATGACCGAAAATTAGTGGTGATTCTTGCTCAATTAAAAAAAATATACTAATTTAGCGACGTTAAATGCGCAATATATATTCATTAGTATCATGAAACGTATAATAACTATTCTCGCAAGTGTCGCGCTCGTCGCCTCACTTTCTGTTGCCAACGCGCAGAAGAAGGATTTTGATCCGTACTGGTTCCTTCAGATCCAGGGTGGTGCCGCTGAGACCATCGGTGAGACTGTTTGGACAGACCTCATCTCTCCTTCAGGTGCCATTTCCCTTGGCTATCAGTTCTCTCCGGTCTTTGCCGCCAGGCTGAACGCCAACGCATGGCAGGGTAAGGGAGCTATCAACGATGGCCAGGCCAGGGTCTACAAGTACAACTATGTTGAGGGTGCTGTCGACCTCATGGCTGATCTCGCCGCTCTCTTCGGTGGTTACAAGTTTGACCGTACCATCAATCCTTACATCTTCGGCGGTGTGGGTGCTAACTACGCTTTCAACAACGATGAGGCCAACGCTCTTTCCAAGAGCTTCCCGACCACCAACTATCTCTGGGATCCCAAGAGCCTTTCTCCTGCTCTCAGGGCTGGTCTCGGCTTCAACATCAGGCTCTCCGACGTTGTCGCGCTTAACCTCGAAGGCAACACGAGCTTCATCAACGACCACTTCAACTCCAAGAAGGGTTCAAAGGCTGATTTCCAGATCAAGGGTCTCGCCGGTTTGACCTTCAGCTTCGGTAAGGCTAAGCCCGTTCCCGCTCCCGTGATTGTTCCTCCGGCACCGGCACCCGCCCCTGTCAAGGAACCCGAACCCGAGCCGGTTGTTGAGCCTACTGAGCCCGTCATTGTCGAGCCTGCGTTCGAGTCACTCCAGAGGAACATCTTCTTCGTGATCAACAAGTGGGATATCCGTGAGAGCGAGCAGCTTAAGATCGATGAGATCGTCCAGGCCCTCAAGGACAACCCTGACACCAAGGTTCGTGTCTCCGGTCACGCTGATAAGGACACAGGTACCGCCAAGAGGAACCAGTTCCTTTCCGAGAAGAGGTCCGAGATCGTCGCCAAGGCTATCGCCGACGCCGGTATCAGCAAGGATAGGATCATCACCGAGTACTTTGGTGACACCCTCAATCCTTACAATACTCCTGAGGAGAACCGTGTCGCGGTCTGCTTGGTGAAGTAAGGAATTATAGCGAAATATTCAAGGGTTCCTGAAAAGGGACCCTTTTTTTGACCTGATGGAAAATAATATAGGATTAATATCGCAGATTATCGGGCCGGTTGTGGATGTCCGTTTTGAGGCTAAGGCTGGGGAAGAGGGTAACTCTCTGCCCAGGATTCATGAGGCCTTGCGTGTTGATAGGGGAGAAGGTCGGCATCCGCTTATTGTCGAGGTCCAGCAGCACATCGGTGAAGAGACTGTTCGTTGCGTGGCGATGGACTCTACTGACGGATTGAAACGAGGGATGAGGGCTGAGGCTACGAACGCTCCCATCTCCATGCCGGTTGGCGCCCAGATCAGAGGACGTGTCATGAATGTCGTAGGCGAGACTATTGATGGTCTCGGCGACCTTTCTGAAGCCAACTCGCTGCCAATCCACAGGGAGCCACCTAAGTTTGAGGATCTGGCCACCTCGCAGGAAGTGCTCTACACAGGTATTAAGGTTATAGACCTGCTCGAGCCTTATCTCAAGGGTGGTAAGATAGGCCTTTTCGGTGGCGCTGGAGTCGGAAAGACCGTCCTCATCAAGGAACTCATTAACAATATAGCCAAGAAACACAATGGATTCTCAATCTTCGCAGGAGTCGGGGAGCGTACCAGGGAAGGTAATGACCTGCTTCGTGAGATGATTGAGTCTGGAGTTATCAAATACGGCGATGAGTTCCAGAAATCCATGGAGGAAGGGCATTGGGATCTTTCCAAAGTAGATCGAGGAGAGCTCGAGAAATCGCAAGTGGCGATGGTTTTCGGCCAGATGAATGAGCCGCCGGGAGCTCGTCAGAGTGTCGCTCTCTCTGGACTGACTCTCGCCGAGTCTTTCAGGGATTCTGATACTGGAGAAGGTCCGAGGGACATATTGTTCTTTATTGACAATATATTCAGGTTCACCCAGGCTGGATCGGAGGTTTCCGCCCTTCTCGGCCGCATGCCTTCGGCTGTTGGTTATCAACCGACTCTTGCCACGGAGATGGGGCAAATGCAGGAGAGAATCACTTCGACTAAGAATGGTTCAATCACTTCTGTACAAGCGGTTTACGTCCCTGCTGACGACCTCACAGACCCTGCCCCTGCGACCACGTTCTCCCATCTTGATGCCACCACGGTCTTGAGCCGCAAGATCACTGAACTCGGTATATATCCGGCTGTGGACCCGTTGGAGTCAACTTCCCGTATTCTCGATCCGAATATCGTGGGTAAAGACCATTACGAGACTGCCCAGAGGGTTAAGCAAATCTTGCAGCGCAACAAGGAATTGCAGGATATCATAGCCATACTCGGAATGGACGAGTTGAGTGATGAGGATAAGCTTACAGTCAACAGGGCCCGGCGTGTGCAAAGGTTCCTTTCCCAGCCATTCTCTGTGGCTGAGCAGTTTACCGGTGTACCAGGAGTGATGGTGGACATCGCTGACACTGTCGACGGGTTCCGTAGGATTTTGGATGGAGAGGTGGATTATCTGCCTGAGCAGGCTTTCCTGAATGTGGGTACGTTGGAAGACGCTATAAAGAAGGGTGAGGCGATTTTGGCTGCGGCGAAATGACAATTCATTTGGACATAATCACTCCGGAAGGTACTGTGGTCTGCCAAGATGTTGACAGGGTTGAGCTTCCCGGCTCCAAGGGTAGGTTCGTGGTGCTCAAGGATCATGCTCCGATCGTGTCATCGCTGGTTGAAGGGGTAATCGAGTACGGGGAGATGCCCGGTTCAGCCGGTCATGACGAAAAGGGCTCTGTACAGATTCGCTCCGGGTTCGTGGAAGTTATTGATAATCACGTCACCGTATGTGTTGAGCTTAAATGAGGTCTGTTCTCCGCATATTGTTTTTGTTATTGCCGATCTTCGCACTAGCTGACTCCGGCATGGCGGCCGGGGTAAGGCGATACTCAGCCGCAGCGGAGCGAGGATGGACTTCGCCGACCCCGGACCGCCAGCCGGTGATAACCGATACCCCTGCGACAGATGAAGTCGACCTTGACATGGACGAGTACTTGTACGGCCATGTCCGGGATTCGTATGAATGGCATATCACCACGATTAACGGCAAGCCGGTAAGTATTCCGCTCCCTGTGATTGTGATCAGCAAGGCCGGAAGCGGAGTCCATATCTTCTCATCAAAGCATCTGGAAGAAGGTGATTATAAAGGCTTTAGCATAGCGACTTCCGGTAAGTATGAGAATAAGATAGTGGAGAAAGGACCAGACGGGGCTCAGATCCGTCCATGGGATTTCTCCATCACGAAAAACGTCCTCGGGCTTATGATCAATAGCGCCTTGCTGCTTTTGATTGTGCTCGGGACTGCCAGATGGTATCGCAAACACGACGCCACGGAAGAGGCTCCCACAGGTGGTACCGGAATAATGGAGATGATGGTCACAATGGTGGAGGATGACATCATAAAAGATTGTGTTGGAGAGGATTACAAAAGGTATTCTCCATATCTTCTGACCGCCTTCTTCTTCATATTCATTAACAACCTGATGGGCATCGTGCCTTTCTTCCCTGGCGGCGCCAATATCACCGGAAACATAGCCGTGACGCTTGTGCTGGCGCTGTTCACCTTTTTCACAGTCAACATATTCGGGAACAAGCATTATTGGAAGGACATTCTCTGGCCGGAGGTGCCCACTTGGCTTAAAGTCCCGATCCCGCTTATGCCGTTGATTGAGATCATTGGCATGTTCACTAAGCCTTTTAGCTTGATGGTCAGGCTCTTCGCCAACATTCTGGCGGGCCATTTCATGATACTTGGAGTCATCGCCGTCATATTCCTGACCGCGAAGATGGGAGCGGCCGTGAATGGTGGTTTGACTGTGGTCGCCGTTATACTTGGAGTGTTCATGGATTGCCTTGAACTCCTCGTTGCCTTCATTCAGGCATATGTGTTTACAATGCTCTCGGCGGTCTTTATTGGATTGTCGAGGCCAAAAGCAGAAACTGATTAATTATTAATATTATAGAATTATGACACCATTGATGTTCTTACTTCAAGCCGGGGTATCCCTAGGCGTTCTCGGAAAAGCCATTGGCGCAGCTATCGCCGCCTTTGCCGCAGGCTTTGGTATCGGCAAGATTGGAAAGGCTTCCCTTGAGGCAGGCGCCCGTCAGCCCGAGCAGGCCGGACATTACAGGATGACCGCCATCATCGTAAGCGCCCTTATCGAAGGAGCTTGTCTTTTCGCAATCGTCGTCTGTCTTATCGCTAAGTAGCTATGTCTCTGATCACTCCCGACTTCGGGTTGCTCGTGTGGATGACGCTGATTTTTGGCATCGTCTTCTTCGTGCTCGCCAAGTGGGGATTCCCTATGATCACGGACTCAGTGCAAAAGAGGGCAGACAGGATTAACGAGAGCATCGCTAAGGCCCGTGAGGCGGAGGAAAAGCTTCGCAATCTCGCCTCTGAGCAGGAGGCTCTGGTCGAGAAAGCCAGGAAGGAGCAAGCCGCTATCCTTAAGGAGGCGGCCTCTTCCAGAGATGCCATGATCGAGCAGGCCAAAGTTCAGGCTCGGGATGAGGCGGCGAAGATTCTTGACCAGGCCAAGGTTCAGATCGCGGCTGAGAAAGAGAGCGCTTTACGAGATGTCCGGAAGGAGGTTGCTGTGCTCTCAGTAGCTGTGGCAGAGAAGGTTCTGCGCAAGGATCTAGAGAATGACGCCTCCCGTGACGAGCTGCTGGGGAGACTGGTGGATGAACTCTCTTCTTCGAAAGACCTGAATAGTTGACAATGAATACAGGGATAATCGCTTCACGTTATGCCGCGGCTTTGCTGAAGTTGGTCGATGAGACCGGCTCCGGTGAGGTGGTGGTTTCCCAAGCCAAGGCAGTCATTGCCGCATTGACAGATTTCCCTGATTTGCGTCGTCTGCTCTCTGACCCTTCCGTCCCAGACAGTAAGAAAATATCACTTCTTGAAGTCGCGGCCACAGGCGATCAGTCTTCGGCGCCAGCCGCTTCTCCGGAGTTAAAGCGGTTTTTCGAGCTGCTTATCCGGAATGGCAGGATAGGGGATATCTCCTTGGCTCTGAAAAGTTTCGAGGATCAGTATTGCCAGGCCCGGGGTATCGTTAGAGGCCGCCTTGTCTTACCTTCAGAGCCGGATGATGCTGCTAGTGTGCTTGAGAACAAGATCAGGTCTTTGATAGAGTCCAAGACAGGGAAGACCTTACAGCTGACCACTGAAGTTGATGAGACCTTGATAGGTGGCTTCGTCCTCGAGGTTGAGGACAAACTCCTCGACGCTTCCGTTTCCCGTCAATTAGAGAGGATACGGTCACAGTTTGTCGAGAGAAACCGTAGAATCGTGTAGTTTTATTTATATGGCTCAAAACAACAATATTAGACCAAGCGAAATCTCGCAGGTGCTGCTTCAGCAGCTCAAGGACATCGATGCTTCTCTCCATTTCGAGGAGATCGGTAAAGTGCTCCAAGTTAGCGACGGTGTGGCCAGGATGTATGGACTGACCAATGCCGAGGCCGGGGAACTTCTTGAGTTTGAGAGCGGTGTTATGGGAGTGGTGATGAATCTGGAGCAGGATAACGTTGGCGCGGTTTTGTTGGGCCCTACTGACGAGGTCAAGGAAGGCATGACAGTCCGCCGCACCGGGCGTATCGCTTCAATCAATGTCGGCGAGGCTATGCTCGGCAGGGTCGTGGATCCTCTCGGGACACCTCTTGATGGTCTCGGTAATATCGAGGGAGAATTGACGGAGATGCCTCTTGAACGTAAGGCTCCGGGCGTCATCTACCGCCAACCCGTGACGGAACCTCTCCAGACAGGCCTCAAGGCCATTGACGCCATGATTCCGATCGGTCGCGGACAGAGGGAACTGATCATTGGTGACCGCCAGACCGGAAAGACATCGCTGGCCATTGACACGATTATCAACCAACGTTCATGCTACCAGGAAGGTAAGCCGGTTTATTGCATCTATGTCGCTGTGGGTCAGAAGGGATCGACTGTTGCCAATATAGTCGAGACTCTCCGCTCTTACGGTGCCATGGATTACACGATCGTGGTTGCCGCTACAGCCGCTGATCCCGCTGCCTTGCAGTATTTCGCCCCATTCGCCGGTGCGGCCATCGGGGAATATTTCCGAGACACTGGCCGGCCCGCTCTAGTGGTGTACGATGATCTCTCGAAGCAGGCTGTCGCATACCGTGAGGTTTCCTTGATCTTGAGGCGTCCTTCAGGTCGTGAGGCTTATCCGGGCGATGTCTTTTATCTCCATTCCAGGCTTTTGGAGAGGGCGGCGAAGATTATTGACCAGCAGGAAGTCGCTGAGAAGATGAATGACCTTCCGGGCTCGTTGAAGGGGAAGGTGAAGGCTGGAGGATCGCTCACTGCTTTGCCTATCATTGAGACTCAGGCGGGTGATGTCTCCGCATATATCCCCACTAATGTCATTTCCATTACGGATGGTCAGATTTACCTTGAGTCTGGTCTGTTCAACCAAGGACAGAGGCCCGCTATCAATGTGGGTATATCGGTATCCAGGGTCGGAGGTTCGGCTCAGGTGAAATCGATGAAGAAAGTCGCTGGCACTCTGAAAATTGACCAGGCGCAGTATGGTGAGCTCGAGTCGTTCTCAAAGTTCTCTTCCGATATGGACAAGGTGACGGCCATGGCTCTTGATAAAGGCCGCAAAAACAACAAGTTACTTGTCCAAGCGCAGTATTCGCCGATGCCTGTCGGGGAGCAGGTGGCGATCTTGTATTGCGGCACGCATGCTTTGATGGCCGATTTGCAAGTGGACCAGGTACCGGAATTCCAGTCTCTCTTCCTTGACCGGATGCGTGCTGGACATAAGGATGTCCTTGATGCTCTAGGTGCCGGAAAGCTTGATGAATCAATGACTTCTGTTATAGAGGAGACCGCTGCCGCGGTTGTCGCATCATTGGTTGGATAATGGCTTCTTTAAAGGAGATAAAGAATAGGATCGCTTCTGTTAGCGGTACGCTGAAGATCACTTCAGCGATGAAGCTTGTGGCCTCGGCGAAGTTGCGTAAGGCCCAGCAGGCGATTACCAACATGCTCCCTTACGAACGTCAGCTCCAGCGTATCCTTGCCAACTTATTGGCCCAAAGCTCATTTGGTTCCGTAGTGGCAGCCGGTGGCGCCGCTGTCCCAAGGCCGTACTCAGCCGCAGCGGAGCGAGAATGGACGCGGCCTGGGACAGGCGGCGCACCGGCTGGAGATGCTGCCAAAACCGGGAGAGTTGCCATTGTGGCATTCTCCTCGAACTCGTCCCTCTGCGGGGCATTCAACGCCAATGCGATCCGCAAAACACTTGCGGTGATTGATGAATATCGCACCTCGGGACTTTCTGACAGTGACATTGTCGTTTATTCTGTCGGCCGTAAGATGGCGGAGGCCATGCGGAAAGCAGGGTTCCCGTCTCCGGATGATTATACGAAGATGGCCGAATCTCCTGGCTACGAGGCCGCCTCCGCTTTATCTCAGGAACTTATTGACGGGTATTCATCAGGCCGTTTCTCGAAAGTGGAATTGGTCTACAACCACTTCAAGTCGACAGCATCACAAATAACCGTTCGGGAACCATATCTCCCGATGGCCGCTGCTCCGGACGGCATCGCCGCTGTCCCAAGGCCGTACTCAGCCGCAGCGGAGCGAGAATGGACGCGGCCTGGGGCAGGCGGCGTGCCGTCCGAATCTGGCTGTTCCGACGACATGATCATCGAGCCCTCTCCTGAGGAACTGCTTGAGGAGCTGCTCCCTAAGGTCCAACGCCTGAAGTTGTACACCGCTCTGCTTGACACAAATGCCGCCGAGCACGCTGCCCGCACGGTCGCAATGCAGACCGCTACCGACAACGGCAATGAGCTTCTTGAGTCGCTCACACTTGAATACAATAAAGGCCGTCAGCAAAAGATCACCTCAGAGATTCTCGACATTGTCGGCGGCACAATGCAATAACAGGGCGGAGATAATGTGATCGTAGCGCTTCTGGAAAAAAGCGGTGGTGGATTCTATGTTTGATTCCCAAGCCAAGGAGGTGTCTCCGAAGCGTTCATAATAGGCTGGCATGTATGGCTTCCATCTTCCGGCCCAGGCCTGGAGATCGGCCTCGACATCGGTGGCATTGAAGTTCTTTTGGGCGATATCTATTATTGTTGACTTGATCATATCCCTGAATTCGGGATTCTTAATGGCAGAGGCGAATAGGGGGTGGTATCTCTTAGCCCTCGCAAAAGAATCGTATTCAGCCTGGGTGCCTTTAGAACCATACAAGGAGGAAGAGTACTCAGTGTCGTTCAAAAGATAGCGCCAACGGCCATCAGCATAGGGGTTTGAAGGGTTTATGTTAATGCCCCGCCAAATCTTGACATTCGAAGTGTCCCTCCAGTCATTATTGCCTATGTAGATCTCTGTGGCGAAATAATCAACCATACTTCTGATATCCATGACTTCCTTGAATGCCTCCCAATTGGAATCGACGGATAAGTCTTTGCCAATGAATGACATGAGGTCTTTATATAGATGGAAGTCGGTTTTTTTGCCTACGTCAATCTCGTTCTCATCAATAATAAGCGCATCCCTTACGTCAAAGTGGTTCTCGATATACAAGCCATCATATTTTTCAATCAGGCTATAGTGCCCCCAATACTCTCCGTTCAGGAATAAGACGGCGATGCGGCTTTTCTCGGTCGAGAAATCTTTGTCTTGAACCCTTGACTGAATCCAGGAGTCCTTGAATTTCAGGTATTCAGTGTCATTGCCTCCGTTCCGCAGGGAAAAGGATCCATATCGGGTGATCACCTTACCGGTATTGGCGTTGATCGCGTCCGGGAATATGGGATAGTTGATTTCCCCAGATCCATAGGGCTTATTCATGTATATATTCCATGATTTCTGCGGGAACATCCTGGATGAATAGCCTTTGATCCGGATGCCGCATTCCCGCTGGACCGTCAGCTTGTTTGAAGCGTCGAACAGTTCTATGGACGCCGGACGCTCCCAGGCTTTTCCCTTGCTGGTATAATTCGCATTGACATCCCACCATCTTTCACGTTCAAAGATTGATTTCGCCTCAGGTGTGGAGACCCATTCGTCATAAAGCTTACCTTTGACAAGGATACCTTTCTCATAGTCAAGAAGATTTTCCGGATCCGTGACTATGGATATGACCATGACGTCATTATAGTCTTTTTTCAAGTTCGCTCCTGCGAAGTATGTCTTGGTGACCACATCTCCATGGGTGCCATCTGGCGCAACCGCGATGGCCCGGATGATATTCGCCCCCGGAAGATTAGAAGAGGCTCTTATGGGCATGACCGGTTTCCCTCGATAAGAGATTGACATCAGATCTATTGTATTAGAATCAACCCATTGGTTGCCTTTCTTACTTAAAGGTATTGGTTTGCTGTATAGATGAGAGTCCGTAGTCGGAATCGAGCCATCAGTGGTGTAATAGATACTGTATCCATCAGGTGCGGAAAGACTTATCTTCTTGGAAGTATTTGAATATGAGCCGGCTTCGTCTGAGAATGTGACTGGCACCGGGCCGTGATCCGGATAAAGAAGGTATGGGCGGCGACGTGTCTTAAAAGATTCCACATCATCCTTCCAACGGGCCTTGATCTCCTCCGCCGTGGCTCCGGATAAGATCATCTCACGGATATATCCCACACCCGCGAGTTTGTCGAAGAAGTTGGTGAAAAACTTGTCCCCGATATGAAGGTCATTGAAGGCCGTGATGATATAGTCTAGATTGATTCCCTCGTCCCAGATATCCTCAAGTGGCTTCTCCCTGAGGTCATATCCGTGGCATAGCTTATCTTTCAGCGGAGGATTCTTGGCTCCAGGAACACTACGGGGAGTGAAAGTGAATGAAGAGGTCATGTCCGGGTGACCGAATAGCTCGAAGGGGTTATCCGTGCCACGGCCCAGGGAAGCTACTGTACCCTCAAAGTAACAAGTTGAGGCATAAAGATATATGGACCTCATTGTTTTGAGGTTAGGAGAAGGTGGGACAACCACCTGCGGTTTCATGGAGTGGTCATATCCAAGGCATGGAATGACCTTCAGGTCGCATTTGAGTCCATCCGGAAGCCAACCCTCCCCATTGATCATCAGCGCCAGTTCCCCGAGAGTCATCCCATGGACGGTTGTTATGGGGAGAGCGCCTACTCCTGATTTGTATCCGGGATCCAGAATCGGCCCGTCAACGTAGAATCCGTTGGGATTAGGACGGTCAAGGACAATAACTTCTTTCCATGATCTAGCGCAAGCTTCCATCAGGTGAAGCATGGAGATATAGTAGGTGTAATACCTTAGACCGACATCCTGTATGTCAACAAGCAGAACGTCGAACTTATCCATGTTCCCTTTCCCGTAAGGATCTCCTCCGCCATAAAGCGAGATAATCTCCACACCCGTCTTTTCATCAACTTCTCCGCTGACTTTCTCCCCGGCGTCCGCTGTTCCCCGGAAGCCGTGTTCAGGGGAGAATATTGCCTGGACGTTTATCCCTTTGCTGATCAACACATCGACAAGATGGGGTCCATAGCCTGATTCGGTCACCTTGTCTCCGACAATCCCCGTGTGGTTGCTGAACACGGCGACCTTCTTCCCTTCAATCAAAGGGATGTATTCCTCAAACCTCTCGTCACCAAGGATGATACGCTCGCTTGCCTTGGGGGTTGAGCAGCCCAGGGAGCAAAAGAAAAGGCTTGTCAAGAAACCCGCTAAACCACAGAGACGCATAATCGGTACAGTTTGAACAAATATAAACAATATAACGGAAACGTGTCTCTCGACAGGTTTCCGTTTTTTTGTCCAATACTTATGAAATAACTATTGAGTCAGTTTTTGGTTTATGGGTAAAAAATTATGTCGTTTTAAGAATATACCATTTCCGTGCCAAAGACCGTTCTTCGTGATGAATAATTTCATAAAATTTTCTTATATTTACGATATCAATGATTAAACACTGAAACATGGTACGTAGAGATTTCTTGAAAGCTTCCGCTATCGGAGCCGCCGGCATCATGATGCCAGCTGGCATAGTCGGTGCGTCGGCTGCCCCCAAGGCGGCCAAAAAATCCGCTAATGGTAAAATCAATATGGGTTTCATCGGCCTCGGACAGCAGGCGATGTACTTGCTGAGCGGTTTCATGTCAATGGATGATGTCCGTGTGGTCGCTGGTTGCGACGTGTATGACATCAAGAGGGATCGTTTCGTCAAGAGAGTCACAAAGTATTATCAGGAAAAAGGTGAGAAGAAGGTCAAGGTCGATGTTTATGAGGACTATCAGGATGTCTTGGCCCGCCCCGATGTTGATGCGGTTGTGATAGCCGTCCCGGATCACCAGCATGCCATCATAGCTATCGCGGCTTGCAAGGCTGGGAAGGATGTGTATCTTGAGAAACCTATGACCTTGACAATTTACGAGGGCCAGCAGCTTGTGAAGGCTGTCCGCAAATACAACCGTATCCTCCAGGTCGGTAGCCAGCAGCGTTCAAGCGATGAGTTCATACTGGCGGCGACCCATGCCCGTGAGGGAGACCTCGGCCAGATCCAGAAGATCAAGGTTTATGTCGGCCGCAACGATGTCAACCCGTATTCCGCTGCCCCCGTCCCTTGCAACCTTCCTAAGATGGAGGTCCCCGCGGGACTTAACTGGGACAAATGGCTCGGACCTCTTCCGACATCCGTGTATTACCACTCCAATCTCGATCCTATTGTTAGTGACGAGCACAATGAGCAGCTTTGGGGCGCATGGAGATGGTACAAACCTATGGGTGGTGGCCTCATGACTGACTGGGGAGCGCACATGTTTGACATCGCGCAGTGGATGATCGGAAAGGATGGCAATGGCCCTGTGGAGATTATCCCTGCCGGTTACAGCTTCTACGACCATCTGACCTACAAATATGACAACGGCATAATCGTGACTGAGGAGCCGTTTGACGGAACCACTCCTGGTGTGCAGGTTTATGGAGAGGATGGTTGGATCAAGGTATCCCGCGGCAAGTACGAGGCTTCCAATAAGAAACTCGAGATGAAGGGGGCAGCAGGTGACGACTCTGTTCCTTACGAGACTAAGGTTGGCCACCACAGGGCTTTCATTGAGGCCATCAAGTCCAGGATCGATCCTAACGTCCCTGTAGAGGTAGGCCATTCATCATGCACAGTCTGCAACCTCGGCAATATTGCCATGGATCTCGGAAGACCTGTCGTTTGGAACCCGATTGTTCAGAAATTCATGAACGATCCTGAGGCCACCAAGCTGCTGCATTATCAGTATCGCCCTGGCTACAGCGTCGAGGTTTAGTTGAGTCTTTATATGAGAAAAGTTTTATTGGCGGCGCTTTTCGCCGCCATTTCCATTCCAGTTCCAGCCCAATCTTGGCGTACCCTGGAGAAAAAGCTCGCCAGGCAGCCTGAGCTTTCCGGGAGCGATGCGGTGGTGCTCCTGGACAGCACTGGCGTGCGTTTCAAAGATTCAGGATCCGGGAGTTTCGACATCCACCATGTCGTGAAGATCCAGACCAAGGCCGGAGCCCTGGCCCATAGGGTCTTGAAGTATGACTATGATCCCCTTACCGCTCTGGCCGTCTTCAAGGATGTCAAGGTCTACAAGGCGGATGGCTCTGTCAAGACCATAGATCTCGGTACTGTATGTGACTATTCCGCGCCCGCCAGGATGATTTACTGGGGTGCCAGGCAGATTATGGCTGAGGTAGGGGAGCTTGATCCAGGTGACGTTGTTGACTACAGGATCAACAAGAAAGGGTTCACCTACGCCTTGCTCGCCTCTATGCCTGACGATGAGGACAGATTCATTCCTCCGATGAGGGGCAACTTCTACGACATCGTCCCGTTTTGGGTGACTTATCCTACTGTCACCAAGGTCTACACCTTGGATGTGCCGAGGGACAAGGATGTCCAGTATGAGTTCTACCAGGGTGAGTGCCATTCCTCCACGAGGGTCGATGGTGACCGGAAACTGTTGACGTTCACTGTCTCCGATGCCAAGCCTTTCAAAAGGGAGCCGAACATGGTGGATCTCTACGATGTCGCTCCGAAGCTTATGCTATCCTCTACAGACCGTTGGGAGGACAAGTCCGTATGGTTCAGTGGTGTCAATGAGGATTACGGCAGCTTCATTCCGACTCCCGAGGTGGAGAAGAAGGTCCGTGAGATTCTGAAGGGAGTCACTGATGAGAGTCGTAAAATATGGCTTCTGACTCACTGGGTGGCCGATTATATGCGTTATTCAGGAATATCCATGGGCGAGGGTGAGGGCTATACCCTCCACAATGCCAAGATGAATTTCACTGACCGCTGCGGTGTTTGCAAAGATAAGGCTTCGATGCTCGTCACCATGCTCCGTGCCGCTGGTTTTGAGGCCCATCCGGCCATGACCATGGCAGGATCCAGGATTGAGAGTATTCCGGCCGACCATTTCAACCACTGCGTGGTTGTCGTGAAGCGTTCCAGCGGAGTCTATGAGCCATTGGATCCGACCTGGGTGCCATTCACCAGAGAGAACTGGTCCAGCGCCGAGCAGCAGCAAAACTACCTTCCCGGCCTTCCGGAGGGCTCCCCGTTGCTCCTGACACCGGTCTCCGCTCCTGAGAATCACTATCTCAGGCTCACTGTCAAGACAGTTCTGGACAAGGACGGTAACCTTACAGGAGAATATACCGTGACGGCTGAAGGCCAGTCTGACGCCGCTGTGCGCAATCCCTTTACCAAAGGCTATGTGGCCAATTGGCAAAAGGCCATGGAGAACGAGATACTCTCGATCGATCCAGAGGCCAAGATGATCAGTGTCAATTACGGCAAAACTCCGGATTACTACCTCGACGCTCCGATAAAGATCACCGCCAAGTTCTCTATACCGTCTTATGCGGCCAAGACTTCTGATGGCGCATTGCTTTACAAGCCTGTGTCCGGGCGTCTGTACAACAGGGTCAAGACCTTCCTGAGGGTTAATACCAACCTTCCCGAGAGGGAGTTCGGTTTTAAGGATTCCTGCTCCAGGCTTGTGGAAGCCAATGAGAATGTGACGGTTCCGAAAGGTATGCTCTTGACTTCCGCATCAGAAGGGAGTTCTTCCAGCGAGGCCGCTGACTTCACCGGGAAGATTTCCCAAAAGGGCGGTGTTGTCAATATATCCTCCTCGATCGCTCTCAAGAAGAGGGTCTATGAGGCGGAAGACTACCCTGGCTTCAAGGATGCTGTCGGCGCATGGATTGCGATAGAGGAAAAAACGTTGGTCATAAAGTAGAGAAGCCATGAGAAAGACTATATTCACCCTGCTTTCAGGGATCATGATAGCCACCGGGCTTTTCGCCCAGAAGTCTGAGGGAGAATTCCTTGTCTTGAGGGAGAAATACTCCTTCGGGGCTGATGGCTCTGTTGTGTACAAACAACACAAAGAGTTGAAGGTCAACACCTTCTATTCTATCCACAATCTCTACGGTGAGACGTTTATCGTTTACAATCCCGAGTTCCAGACGCTTTCCATTGACGGTTGCCATACTGTTCAGGCGGACGAGACGGTTATCCCGCTTCCGCCGAACGCCTTGAATGAGGTGTTGCCGTCAGCCGCGGCGGACGCTCCTGCCTATAACCATCTCAAGGAGATGGTCGTGACCCACACCGGTCTTGAGCCAGGTGCCGTTATCTCATTGGATTACACAATCACCACGAAACCCGGCTTCCCTGGTTCCGGGGATATATTCAAGAGATTCAACGATGTCTCCCCGGTCAAGGATTACACTCTGACAGTTGAGGTTCCTGCCGGGAAAGAGTTGACTGTCAAGGATAACATGGGGGCGAAAGTCTCCAGGGAAGGGAATGTGTACACCATAAAGGCTTCCGGGATTCCCGCGAGAATCGCTGAGCCATTCACCCCTGTTGACGACACTCCTTACATCTACGCTTCAATTGATCCGGGGGCGGGTGCGGCATCGTTATTCAAGCTTCTTCCAAAGGAGGACATGTCCACCTTGGCCGCCAGGATATGTGAGGGAAAGACCTCGGATAGTGAGAAAATGGGAGCTATCTCAATGTGGATGGCGGAGAATCTAGGTATGTGTGCCCTTCCTCTCTATCAAGCGGGTAAGGTGAGGAAGCCTTCTGATGTGGTAAGAACCGCCTATGGAACATTTGAGGAGAAGACCGCTCTGATGTTGAGCCTTGCCTCTGCAGCTGGGATTGACGCTGTTCCAGGTGCCATGTTTGATTATGGCTGCCCTCCTTGCCTTCAAACCCTTTCCGGTTCGATGTGGATCAAGGCTTGCGGCAAGTTTTACTCTCCCGCAGGTCCTTTCTCCCGTGATGAGTCTGAGCTTGCGGGGCGTCTACAGGTCTTATCTCCTGAAGGCCCGGTCGCTGTCCCTGAGGCTTCCGCTATCGTCAACATCGACGAGGAAGTCACATTGGATCCCAATAAGGCTGTTGATGCGGGGAACTATTTGGTTTTCAGCATTCCGACCGCATTCAAAGGCTTTGACTCCTGGGGAATACGTTCCCTGAACTCGTCAAGGAATTATCCTTTCGAGATTCCTTCCACCCTCGATGAGAAGGTGACTTACAGGATTACTGCCCCTGAAGGAACGATAGTTTCCGAGCCGTTTGTGAAAACCTTGTCCAGTCCGGTTGGTACGGTTAAAGTCAGTCTCACAGTCAATGGAAACAAGGTTCTCTACACAAGGGAGGCGAAATTCAACAAAACCATTATTCCAGTCAAGGAATATACGTCCTTCCGCTCCCAGATCAATTTGTTGAAGGACGATGCCTATCGTAGGATTGTTGTTAAGAAATAACTAAATATCAATATATTAAAGAAAGAATTATGAGGAAAGGATTGTTTTTCATGATGGCTGCGCTGCTGGTCTTCGGAGCGTGCCAGAGCAAGAATGAGAGCCCTAAGGATATTGCCGGACATGTTATTGTCATCGGTCTTGACGGATGGGGCACTTGGTGCATGGAGAAAGGTGATGCCCCCTTTATGAAAGAGATGATGAAAGAAGGGTCTTACACGCTGTACAAGCGTACGGTACGGCCTTCAGTCAGTGGTCCCAACTGGGCGGCTATGCTGAATGGCACTCCTGTGGAGTTCTCTGGCATTAAAGGGAATGAGAAAGAGCCCACGTTCAAGCCTATAGGCCTGACGGAGCATAACGCCCAGCCGACTCTATTCCATTTGCTGAGGCAGGAGAGGCCGGATGCTGAGACAGGTGTCGTCTGTGAGTGGGGTGATGTCCGCAACTATGTGGATCTCCAGTGTGTGAGTTACGAAAAAGCCATTGATAATCCTTCCGGTCATCCTGAATCAATAGTCGAGGAGAGCGCCAAGTACATCAAAGAGAAAAAACCGTTGTTCTGCTTCATCCACATCGACGCCCTTGATCACGCCGGACATGGTTTTGGCCAGGGTTCTGATGAATACTACGCTGAGCTGACCGCTGTCGACGGTCGTGTGAAGAGGATAGTGGACGCTGTCAAGGAAGCTGGTATCTACGATGACAGCATCATTATCCTGTCTTCCGATCATGGCCATGAGGGAACCAGCCACGGAGGCGACGCCACAAACGAGATAGAGACTCCTTTCGTCATTTGGGGCAAGGGTATCAAGAAAGGCCACGAGATCACTGAGCCTATGATTCAGTACGATATGGCAGCCACAATCGCCAAGATATTCCATCTCCAAACTCCGAACAGCTGGAGGGGAGTCCCGATGGACGTCTTCGAATAGACGAGTCACTTTTTCTTTTTCCGATACTCGCTGGGAGAGACTCCGAGAGTCTTGGAAAACAAGCGAGAGAAGTAGTACGGGTCTTCAATCCCGACCTTGTGGCAGATCTGGTTAATCTTCATGTTGGAGATCTCCATCAGATGAGCCGCTGTCTGGATGCGGAGGTTCTGAAGGTATTGGCCTGGAGACATGCCGGTGAATTTCTTGAATAATGCGTTACAGTATGACGTCGAGAAGCCCAGGTAGCCGCAGATGTCGTTCAAGGTTATTTTCCGCTCCAGATTCTCCATCATGTAATGACGGCATCGGATGATGCTGCTGTATCCGGATTCATCCATTAAGTCGTTGCTCCTGAATGCGTCGATATAGATGAAGGTCCCGAGAAGATGGAATAAGGCCGTGCTGGAATACTCCAATTGGGCCTTGCTATATCCAGCCTCCAATGACCGGTAAACTTCCTCGAAAAGATCAAGCCGGTTGGATATCCTGGAATCCTCCGCGAAACTGATCTCGCATATGCGGTCGTGGCCGTCTCCGAATGTGTGGGCCAGGGTTCCGGTGAAATGGATCCAGTATATGCTCCACGGGTCGAGGTCATCCGCCCCATAAGTATGAGGCATGTCGGGTGGAATGATGAAAAAGGTCCCGGCTCGTAGGATATGCCTGTTATCGCCGCATTGGATCCAACCTTTCCCATCCGTGCAATAAATCAGGATGTATTGGTCGACCCCTTCGGAACGTTGTCTGAAGTGATATCGGGCATGCGGGAAATAGCCGATGTCGGTAATATGGAGCAGGGAGGTGACTCCTCCTCGCTCCATTTCTTTTTGGACAGTAGTTGGCAGGACAATCATCCGGCTTCCTTTAAATCCATCTTTCAGTTGAATGGCCATTGCGGTTGGTTTGATAGTCATAAAGATAGAAATTATTCTAATTTGATGGACAATGTTATTTCGTCCATTTATTATTATAAATACTGCATTTTTCATGTCAGGAAAAAATCGCAACTTTGTATTAACCACAAGCCCCAAGGGACACATAAAACGGGAATGAAATGCGAACGTATGCTTTCAACAAGCCATTCATCTATTTTGTTTGTATTGTATCGGCCATGGGCGGCCTTCTCTTTGGCTATGACTGGGTAGTTATCGGAGGAGCGAAAATATTCTATGAGCAATTCTTCGGAATCACGGACAACAACCTGCTCATTGGCCTGGCCACCAGTATCGCCCTTGCAGGTTGCATGGTAGGCGCTTTGACTGTCGGCGCCTTGACAGACCGGTTCGGAAGGAAACCTCTCCTGATCCTGTCGGCCTTCATTTTCGTCATTTCATCCATCGGGACCGGAGCCTTCAACCAGTTCGGATGGTTCCTAGCCGCCCGTTTCATAGGAGGTATAGCCATCGGTACGGCATCTGGGCTCAGCCCGATGTACATCGCGGAAGTGGCTCCCACTTCGATTCGCGGCAAGTTGGTCACCCTTAATCAATTGGCCATTGTCATCGGTATTCTTGCGGCCCAAATAGTCAACTGGAGGATCGCTGGAACCCATTCCGCCGATTGGAACGCTTCCCTCGGCTGGCGCTGGATGTTCTGGGCTACTGCTTTTCCAGCCGCCGCATTCTTGCTTCTGTCCTTTTTTATTCCGGAGAGTCCTCGTTGGCAGGCTCTTTTCTCTCGAACCAGAGAGGCTTCCGATACCCTGACAAGGATTGGCGGCACCCGGTACGCCGAAGAGGAATTGGAGCGCTTAGCTGCCAACCAGGCAGCTGCCGCCCAGGAAGAAAAAGGAGGACTCAAATTGCTCTTAAGCAAACCTTTCCACAAAGTCCTCCTTCTTGGTTGCGTTATCGCGTTTTTCCAACAGTGGTGCGGCACGAATGTCATCTTCAATTACGCTCAGGAGATATTCCAAAGTGCCGGATATGACGTGGACAACACATTCATCAACATTGTAATCACGGGCATAGCTAACCTGGTGTTCACGTTTGTGGCCCTCTTCACGATGGAGAAATGGGGCCGTCGTGCCCTGACGCTGATGGGCGCCGGTGGACTGGCGGGTATCTATCTGATTCTCGGCTGCTGCTATTTCTTTCATGTTGAAGGAGTATTCATGGTCATCCTCTGCGTCCTCGCCATCGCATGCTATGCGATGACTCTAGGTCCTGTGACGTGGGTGCTTATCGCGGAGATATTCCCTAACCGGGTACGTGCCGTCGCCGTGGCTACCGCCACTTTCTTCCTTTGGATCGGTAGTTTCACATTGACTTTATCCTTCCCATTGCTGAACGGTAGCCTAGGAACCAGTGGGACCTTCTGGATTTATTCAGCAATATGTGTGGCTGCCTTGGTCTATTTCCTTCGTTACCTGCCTGAGACGAAGGGAAAATCTCTGGAAGAACTTGAAAAAGAAATGATTAAATAATCCTCATAATGGTTAGAGCTTGGAGAGAAAAGGTAGTTATCCCTACCTATGAGACCGGGAAGCCGGAAAAGAATCCGGTGTTTCTTGAAAAACGGGTTTATCAGGGGAGTAGTGGCGTGGTTTATCCGTATCCAGTCATCGAATCAATCGCTGACGAGAAGACGGACCATGAGTACAATGCCATCTATCTGGAAAATGAATACATCAAGGTGATGATTTTGCCGGAATTAGGCGGCAGAATCCAGATGGCGTATGACAAGATTGCCCAGCGTCATTTCATCTACTACAATCAGGTTGTCAAGCCTGCCCTCGTGGGTCTTGCGGGTCCTTGGATAAGCGGAGGAATCGAGTTCAACTGGCCCCAACACCACCGCCCGAGTACCTTCATGCCAGTGGACAGCACCATTGAGGATAATAAGGATGGCAGTGTCACAGTCTGGTGTGGAGAACGGGAGCGGATGTTCCATCAGAAAGGTATGGCCGGATTCACGCTTCGTCCAGGCTGCGCCTACCTGGAGATAAAGGGCGTTCTTTACAATCCGACGGAAACCCCACAGACATTCCTTTGGTGGGCCAATCCGGCAGTCAAGGTGAATGATGCTTATCAGAGTGTCTTCCCGCCGGATGTGAATGCCGTATTTGATCATGGTAAACGAGCGGTCAGCACTTTCCCGATCGCGAGAGGAGTCTATTACAAGATGGATTACAGTGCGGGAGTGGACATCAGCAATTACAAGAATATCTATGTGCCCACTTCTTACATGGTCGCCAAATCGAACTACGATTTTGAGGGCGGCTATGAGAACGATACCCGCTGCGGCATGCTGCATGTCGCTAATCATCGCTTCAGCCCCGGAAAGAAGCAGTGGACCTGGGGCAACGGCGATTTCGGACGGGCGTGGGACAGAAACTTGACAGATGAGGATGGTCCATACATCGAACTGATGGCTGGGGTCTATACGGAAAACCAGCCGGACTTCAGTTGGCTGATGCCTTATGAGGAGAAATCATTCGTACAGTATTTCTTCCCGTACCGGGAATTGGGTGTCGTCAAGAACGCCAACAAGGACTTGGTTCTGAATATACTCCCTGCGGAAGATGGCTCCTCACGGATCATGGTGTATGCAACTTCACGCCAGGAGTGCGGAATCAGAGTGGAGGACCGTGGTGGGAATGTCGTGTTCGAAGAAGACACGATACTTTCTCCCGAGAAGGTCTATGACAGGATTGTCCCGATTGGGGAAGCACGGTTCCAAGACTTGGTTCTCAAAGTCAATGACCTTTCATGTGAAGCCGTTTTGGAGCAGGACCTGGATATACCTGATCCTGCTGAAGCTGCCTTGAAGCCCGAGGAAATCGACACCTGTGAGCAGCTATATCTGACTGGCCTGCATCTGGAACAGTACCGCCATGCGACTTGGTGTGCTCTGGATTATTACGAGGAGGCTCTTCGCCGGGATCCTTCAGATGTGAGGAATAACAATGCGGTTGGACTCTGGTACGTGCGTCGTGGCCGTTTCGCGAAGGCGGAACCCTATCTGAGGATGGCTGTAAAGGTCTTGCGGAAACGTAATCTGAACCCATATGACGGTGAACCTCTTTACAATCTGGGACTATGCCTGAAGTATCAGGGAAAGCTGGATGAGGCTTATGATTGGTTCTATAAGTCGACGTGGAATGCCGCTTGGCAGGATGCCGGCTATTTCGCCTGCGCCCAGATCAGTTGTCAACAAGGCCGTTGGGAAGATGCCTTGGATGAAGTGGACCATGCATTGTACCGGAACTGGCACAATCATCGGGCTAGAGCCTTGAAGGTGGCGATTCTACGGCACCTTGGCAGGCAGGATGAGGCGCGGGAACTTGCCTTGGATTCCCTGTCCATCGACATATTCAACCACGGTTGTCGTTTTGAGCTGATTATGCTCGGTTCCGACGTCAAGGATGATTTCTTGCGGCTTATGCGTGACGACACCCAAAACTACGATGAATTAGCGCTGGATTATGTAAACGCAGGCCTGCATCAGGAAGCCGACAAAGTCTGGTCTTCGGCGGAGGAGCGTGGTTGCGCGGACATCATGAGCTATTATTACTGGGGGAGGTATGACAAAGCCGCGGCCTCAGATCCTGCCTATGCTTTCCCGAATCGGCTGGAAGCCATAGCGGCGCTGTCCGGTGCACCGGAGGACGATGCTAAAGCCCCATATCTGTTGGGCAACCTTTTCTATGACAAGCGGCAGTATGATCTTGCTGTGGAGGCTTGGGAGAAATCAGCGGCGCTTGATCCCGCTTTTCCGACGGTCTGGCGCAACCTCGCCCTGGCCTATTATAATAAGCTGCATGATGCGGAAAAGGCATTGGGGGCGATGGAGCGGGCGTTTTCTCTGGATCGTGCCGACGCCCGTATCCTTATGGAACTGGATCAGCTTTACAAAAAGATCGGGAAACCGGCTCGGGAACGTCTGGACAATCTTCGGAAATATCCGGAGCTTGTGGCGCATAGGGATGACTTGATCCTTGAGGAAATCACTTTGCTGAATCAGACTGGCCAGTTCGAGGAGGCCATGAAGAAGCTGGATGCTCATCTGTTCCATCCTTGGGAAGGTGGAGAGGGAAAGGTCCCGGCGCAATACCAGACAGCTCGAGTCGAACTCGCGAAACGGGCTATGGAGAATAAACAGTGGACTGAGGCGATCCGTCTGCTGGAGGAGTGTCTTGTATATCCTCACAATTTGGGAGAAGGCAAGCTGTATGGGGCACAGGAGCAGGATTTCTACTATTTCCTGGGTTGTGCCCATCAGGGTGCCGGGGATTTGGAACAAGCCCATGCATGTTGGGCGAAGGCGGCGGAAGGTGATCTTAAGCCGGCCAATGCGCTTTATTACAACGATGCGAAGCCGGAGAAGATATATTACCAGGGACTGGCACTGAAAGCTCTTGGCCGCATAGAGGAGGCTGAGAGGAAATTCCGTTCCCTGATTGACTTCGGGAAGGCCCATATTGACGAAATAGTGGTCATGGACTATTTCGCGGTCTCCCTTCCGGACTTGCTCGTCTGGGATGAGGACCTGAACCGGCGAAACCGGGAGAACTGCCAGTATCTGATTGATTTAGGAAATAAAGGGTTAGCAGGATAAATGAAAAAGAGTCTATTATTCTTGATTATTCTCCTTGGAGTCGTGGCGTCCGCTCAGGAGAACATCTCCTTAAATGGTCCATGGACTTTTTGGGTGCCGGAGGATGCGATAGGGGTACCTGAAGCCGTCAAAGCGGGACAGACTGTACAAGTGCCGCATACTTACAACATTATGGACGGTTTGGAGGATTATGCCGGGAAAGCCTTTTACAGCCGTGACTTGCCGGTGAATCCTTCAATGAAAGGACAGTGTCTGCGTGTGCACTTCAACGCTGTGTATCATGATGCTGTGGTATATGTCAATGATAAAAAAGTAGGGGAGCATTTGAATGCCGGATATACCCCTTTCAGCTTTGATATCACCCCCTTTGTGGATTTCTCGGAAGGCGCCAGGAATGAGTTGAAGGTTGAATGCGACAACAGTTTTTCCAGTGAGAATCTTCCTTTTGAGAGGAAGTTCGACTGGGCGAACGACGGTGGCATCTACCGGGATGTCAGGCTCCATGTCAGTGGGGCACGGAGCCTAAGGTATGTGCATATAACCCCGGAAATCAACCTGGCAGACAGCACGGCGTCTGTCCGGCTGGACATACGTTTATGGGAACAAGCTCCGAAGAAGGCGGACTTCAGTGTCCGCATCCGTGAAAACCGGACAGGAAAGACCATCTATGACGGAACTTGCGCCTTAAAGGTGTCCAAAAATGGAACCTATTCTTATTCAATTGATTGCGGGAAGGTGGAATTGTGGCATTTCGACAATCCGGCCCTATATTCCTGTGAGGTTTCCATTTGGGACAGGAAAGAGGTTTCCGATACCCGTTTTGAAAGGTTCGGTTTCCGGACCTTCGGGATCGAGGGAGACCATTTCGTCCTTAATGGGGAACCTGTCCGGCTTCCTGGAATAGAGAACATGCCGGGGTCAAATCCGGATTTCGGTATGGCGGAGTCCCACGCTTATATGGAGAAAACTATACGCCGGATGAAAGACTTGAATTGTACGATCACCCGTTTCCATTGGGCGCAAGACGAATATCGTCTCGCCTTGGCTGACTCGTTGGGAATCTTGGTCCAGGAGGAACTGTCATGGTGGGGTGGACCGTACAAGGAACTGTCACCATCTTTGATGATGACGGCCAAGCGCCAGATTTCCGAACTGGTTGAGGCTCACTACAATCATCCTTGTCTCTTTGCCTGGGGCATGAGCAATGAGGTAGGTGACAACCATAAAGACATCCTGGAGCTGGCGGCCCATACCCGTTCGCTTGATCCAATACGCTTGGTCGATGCCGTAGGCAACAGGATTCACGTGAAGCTGGAAAACGATCCTTCCATGGTTCTGGACTTGCCAACATGGAACGATTATACGGGGACATGGCTGGGAAAGAACCGGGAGGATTTGCTCACTAGCATGCCAAAGATTGGACAAGCCCTTAACGGCAGACCGTTATTAATCACAGAACACGGTCTCTGCGAACCGGCTCACACCGGAGGCGATGCCCGTAGAGTGGATGAGATGATCTACCATATTTCCGAATGGAAACGTCAGCCTTTCATCTGTGGCTACATCTACTTCTGCCTTGAGGACTACCGCACTCACATAGGGGAAGAAGGCTTAGGGCGGAATAGGATCCGTCGCCATGGTGTATGCGATAAATATCTGCAGCCCAAAGCTTCCTATCATATTCTCCGGCAATTGATGTCACCCGTAGCCGTGACGAGGGTCTCGCAACCGAAAACCGGGGGACAGAGCCAGCCTTGTCCGGGCGCTGCCATCACTATCAAGGTATTGGATAATCTCCCGAGCTATACGCTTCGCGGCTACCAACTTCGTTATGAGACGATGGACGGAAAGATTTGCATCCTCCCCCTTCCGACGTTGAGGCCAGGCGAGGAATACAGTGTCACTGTGGAGGATATCAATGAGTGTTTCAACTTTGACATTCTCCGCCGGGACGGAAGCGATGTCTTGAGATATTGACAACTTACATGCAAATAGAAAAGGCGCCTAGTTTTCTAGGCGCCTTTTCTTCATGTTCGCGGAGAGAGCGAGAATCGTAAACCAAGTACAACACCCTTCGTAAACCCTTGCAGGAATGGTTTTTATTGCCTATCTTTGCAAACGGGTTCGCTCACCTTTGAGCGTTTTTGGGATATTTTTGGGATACGATTTTAACTAGCGGAGGGGTCGCAAAATGAAAATCAAGCGCAATGCAGCTTTCCGTCTCTTTGCTTACGGAAAGGACAAGAACCGGTATCAGATCAGATTCCGGGTTACCTTCAACAGCCAGCGTCTGGATCTGAAGACCGGATGCCAACTCGTCGATGCCAAAGCCTGGGATGACGAGGCCCAGCTGGTCAAGTCAGGATACAAGGGACCAAAGGGTGAGACCGCACTGTCCATCAACAATGAACTCCGGAACATCAAGGACCAGATGGACTCCACCTTCAAGTTCTTCGAGGCCATCGACCAGATCCCGACGCCGTCTCAACTTCAGAATAAGTATGAGGACCGGCTGAACGGATCCGTTCCTCAGAAGCCTGCTCCGGAGCCCAAGAAGGAGCGCAAGCCCAAGGAGCATGATTTCTTCAAGGTCTATGATATGTTCCTGAAGGAGTGCGGCGAAAAGAATGCTTGGACGGAAGCCACCTTCGAGAAGATGGAGGCGATGCGCGTTGACCTGACCACCTTCAAGAAGAACATCAAGTTCTCAGACCTGACGGAAGCTACCCTTACGGAGTTCGTCGCGTATATGCGCGACAGCAAGAAGCTCCGGACCCCGCGTAAAAAGAAAGGAGATAGGGAGGACTATGACCAGGAAGACCTGGTGGGCCTGAAAAACTCCACCATCGAGAAGAAGCTGGGCTACCTCCGCTGGTTCCTGAACTGGGCGACCGACCGCGGCTACAACACCAACCTGGACTATAAGAAGTTCCATCCGACCCTCAAGATGACGCAGCGGAAGGTCATCTACCTGACCAAGGAGGAAATCTCCCGCGTCCGCGATCTGGAGCTCTCTGAGGCCCAGGCCTATCTGGACCCCATCCGGGACATCTTCCTATTCTGCTGCTTCTCCGGTCTCCGGCACTCCGACGTCAACAATCTCCGCCGCAGCGATATCAAGGGCGACCACATCGAGGTCACGACTGTCAAGACGGCGGACAGCATCTCCATCGAACTGAACAAAGTCACCAAGGCCATCCTCGAGAAATACAAGGACACCCCTTTCAGGGACAACAAGGCCCTGCCGAATTACACCAACCAGGCGATGAACCGTGACATCAAGGAGCTGTGCAAACTCGCCGGTATCAGTGAGGAGATCCGCGTCACCACTTATAAAGGCAACATCCGCACCGACAAGATCCAGCCTAAATGGGAACTCGTCGGCACCCACACCGGACGCCGCACTTTCATCGTCAACGCCCTCTCCCTCGGCATCACCCCGAACATCGTGATGAAATGGACTGGCCACTCCGACTACAAGGCCATGAAGCCTTACATCGACATCGTGGACTCCATCAAGGCGAGTTCGATGACGAAATTTGATGGGTTGATTTAATCTCACCCAAGCCATTCTGCGGAAACACCTCCGCAACTTTTGCAAAAATTGCGGGAATTTTCCCGCAGTTTTGTTATATTTGTGCCGAAACAATACCGCAACACGCCATGCAAGCACTTTACGACCAATTCTATCAACTTCTGGAACTCACCCCCATGAGTTTCTTCCGGGAGCAGCATAATACCATCAACTGGGGCGTTCGCATCCTTGGAATCCTGGGCCAGAAAGGTGTGGGAAAGTCCACCCTCATTCTGCAGCATATCAAACAGCAAGGAAACAAGGATGACTCCCTTTATGTCGTTGCCGATGATATTTATTTCAGCGCACATACTCTGCTGGAAACAGCGAAGGCTTTCTTCGCCCGCGGGGGCAAATACCTGTACATAGATGAGATTCACAAATACCAGGATTGGAGCAGAGAGATCAAGAATATCTATGACAGCCTGCCGCTCTTGCACGTCGTCTATTCCGGCAGCTCCATGCTGGATCTGAAAGAAGGCGGAGCCGATCTGAGCCGCCGCGTCATCGAATACCATCTTCCGGTCTGGTCCTTCCGCGAATACTTGAATCTTCGCAATGGCTGGTCCTTGAAGAGCGCCACCCTGGAGGAAGTTCTGAAAGGGGAAGTCGATTTCCCTTATGGTCCGGAGCGCCCTCTCAAATATTTCGATGATTACATGAAGAAAGGCTGCTATCCGTTCTCCTTGGAGCCCGAATTTGAGACCCGCCTGCGCCAGGTCATCAATACCACCGTCGAGGTCGATATTCCCAAGTACGCAAAGATGACCATCGCCGCCACTCAGAAACTCAAGAAATTCATGTACTACATCTCCAAAAGCGTCCCTGTCAAAATCAATTTCTCAGATATGGCCAGGGATCTGGAGCTGGACCGTGACGAACTGCCCAAATACCTGGAGTATCTGGAGAAGGCCGAGTTGGTCTCGGTCCTGCGAATGAAGGCAAATGGCGACGCCATCCTCCGCAAGATGGACAAACTCTACCTACATAATTCCAATATGGCGTATGTCCTCTCCGGAGAACAGCCCAATACCGGGAACAGTCGCGAGACCATCTTCTTCTGCTGGACAAAGCAAAAGTTCGAGACGTTGGAATCTCCAGTATCAGACTTCGAGATCGACGGAAAGACTTTCGAAGTGGGCGGTCGAAAGAAGGGAAAGAAACAGATTGAAGATGTCCAGAATGGGTTTGTGGTCAAAGACGACATAGAATACGTCCACGACAATCAGGTGCCTCTCTGGATGTTCGGGTTTCTATATTGATACAGTTGCGATTTCTCCCTCGGACCCGTCCGGGGATTCCTTTTTCCTTCCCTTTATTCGACTGTGGACACTTCGGCTTAACTTTTTTTCTGATTCGTAAAAATGGCTTATATTTGTGTCTAACGACGATTATTGACCATGAAAGACATCTTATTTTACAATTCCAAACGAGATAAGGTAGACCTCGAGCCGTTCTTGGGGAAATACAATATCTTTATCCTTTGCAAGGATGGTTATATGACGGTCAAGGCGCACCAGATTTACTCGCCGACATTGGGTAAGAGCCTATTTGTATTGCCACGCACAATGCCAGTTACCGAGATTTGGTTCCATAGCGAAGCGGATGCGGACATTCTCCTTGTATCGGACTTTTTGATGAACGAGTATCGACCGATAGTTCCATGGGAGCCAAAATGTTATAAGTACTTGTCATACATGTCCCATGACCTCATCTTGAAGGATGCTTTATTTGACGAGAAGAGGATCCTGGAGAAAGATCTCGATCAGATCAAAGATCATCTCGGCGATCCCTACAACTACCTGGACGAAGAAATCACCAGTTCCCTTTTACGTGTCTTCCTCTGCGATTTCTGGAGGGTCTTTTTCCGCATGATATATAACCGTGATGACAGGGGGCTTCCTTCGAAGTATCTCGCCCAGTTCCTGCTCGACGTCCAAAAAGAGTGCAAAACACAACGCGATGTCTCATGGTATGCGGAGAAACTGGGAATCACATCGAAGTACCTCACGGAGATCAGCAAAAACGCAACCGGTTATCCGGCCAGCGTCTGGATTGATTACTATGCGGCGCGCGTCATTCGAAAGGAGTTGTTAACCCAGAGCGTCTCATTTACAGACCTTGCCAAGGAGATGAATTTTACGTCGTTGCCCGTCTTTACGCGATATGTCAAACGAGTACTTGGATGCTCTCCGTCAGAAGTTCGCGACTCAAAAGGTAAATTTGAGTATTCCAATGTGCTAGGATTGATGGAATGGTCCGATGATGATAAATACCTTGAAGAGCTCCCGCCGAGCAAGGACGAAACAGAATAATTGACGGGAGCCTGATTCCATCCAGTACGGGCTATTATCGATCTCATTGGTGGCAATGAGATCGATTTTCTTTTTGACTGCGTTCGGCAGCCAAGGCAAACTAGTTTAGTATAGTATAGTTTGTTCATCTTTTCCGTTCTTACAAAAAGAGAAGAGGTCTTTCGAGTGACAGGTCGATTGTGTCCAACCGGCCCTGGCCTTCCTGGCACACTGACGGAAAAAGGCCACATTGACATGAAGCGGGATTTCGGGCTAGAGGCCCGGGGAAAATGCCGAATTAGGGCAAAGCGAAGCCTTGAAAAGAGGCGAAAATGGCCGTTTTAAGGCCAAATAGTGCCGTTTTTGTGTGGCTGCTAGCACAAATTCAAAAAAGTGGCTTAAAAGCGTGTAAATGTGAGAAATATTTCGTAAATTGAATATGGGAAGTGCCCCGAAAACCTCAGTTTTCCGGCACTTTTCGCTTTTTGAAGTGGCAAAAAACACCTTGATAGTAAAACCGAAAATAAGTCAAATATAAAAAGAAGATAGTTCAACCTTTAAAAACAGTAATTGATATGAGTACAACAAAATCCATCGAGGGGCTTCTGGAGAAGCCCGTCTACATGATGACCGGGGAGGAGTATCTTGAGCTTACGCACTACGCGCTTGCAAACTCTCCCAATGCAGCCAACCGTCCCACCCAGGCGGGACAGAAAGCCCTGGGCGTTCACGCCCTGGCCGTAGAACTCGGATGCTCCGAATCTACTATTTATGCGCTGATGCGCGCGCCGCGCGAGGAGGACGGATCCAATGTCGGCGGAGGAGTCCTGCGGGAGGCGATCGTCTCCCGTATCGGACGACGGATCGTCTTCGATGTCGATAAGGCCCGCAAACTGGCGGATGAGTATCAGGCCACGAGGAAATAGGAATGTCTGACTTCGTCGTCTATGGATGGATGTTGGGCAGGGGACTCGGTCTGAAAGGATGCGAGCTGCTCATCTTTGGGCTGGTCGTCTCCTATAGCAGGAAGGGGAAGGTCCTGTTTGAAAGTGAACAATCGCTTTCGGATTACACAGGATATTCTAAAAGGTCAATCCGTACTGCTCTGAAGAATCTGGTCGCCCAAGGGCTGATTGTTCGCTCCGATACGCAGCATCCCAAATACCAGACATTCGATTATACGATAAGCGATGAGGTGAGAGGCAATTTCTTCCCCGGGGGAGAGGAAAAATCTTCCTCGGTACAGAGGAAAAAACTTCCCCAGGAGCAGGGAAATAATTTCACCGCCAGTGAGGAAGAAACTTCCCCCAATAATATAAGGCATAGTCCTATACATAACTCTATCTATAAAGAACAACCACATCGAGTCAAAACAGAAAACCGTTATGGAACCAGAGATCAAAGACATGAAGTACTTGCTGTCGGGCACGCTGAAGACTTTGAAAGCTCAGACAGAATCTAATGACACCCCGAAGATTCCCCAGAGACTGAAGGGGAGCGATCCGGAACAGCTTGTGGATTTTTTGATGCAAGCATACCGCGCCATCGTGGAAAGGAGGGGGATGGAATACAAGGATATCACCGACGCTGAGGCCGGAAAGAAGATAGCCAAGGTGGTCGAGTGGCTCTACGGCCCCAAATACCGCTCGACGCTGTTCCTCCAGGGCACGGTGGGCAGCGGGAAGACCACCATCCTCAATGCGGTCGGCGCGCTCTATTCCGGGGCGGGAGCAAACCCGCTCAAGTGTACCGGTCTAGACATCTACGACCAGTACCAGATGCAACGGAACGGGGGCGGCGGATATTATGAATTGTACAAGACAACCGACATTCTTCTGATTGACGATCTGGGGACTGAACCCGTGCGGTTTCAGTACTACGGAGTGGACTACACCCCTGTACAGAACCTGCTCGTCTACCGGTACAACAAGCAGCTCACAACCGTCATCACAACCAACCTCACCGACGGTCAGTTGTGCGAAAGATACGGAGACCGGTGCTGGGACCGGTTCGCGGAGATGTGTTCAATCCTCCGCTTCACCGCTCCCTCATATCGGAAGTGAAATCTGGCAGGAGGGGACGTGTGTCGAGGGCACCAGCAGCGATAGTAGGTCTTATGCAATACACGAACATCAGATACAGCATCACGCTCAATGAAGCGCAGCTCGATTATCTCTCGGACGGGCAGCAGGATATCCTCCGGATGAAGTGCCTCAAAACCTTCATCCGGATGGCCGTCCTGGAGGAAACCACGGTCTCCGGAAAGAACTATTCAGCTGTCCTACAACCCGGGCAATTCTTGGCTTCCAAGGTCGACCTTGCCCGTTTGTGGGGCTGCAATCGGAAGACGGCAGCCCGCATCGTCCACGAGTTCAACCAGCTTGGCATCCTCCGATCCGAATCAACCAACCGAACCACCATCCACACGCTGATTTGCCTGTCAGCCTGGTTCACCGGTTGGAGATTGATAAAGAGCGGTTTCTTCGACAGTAACCCTTTGGTCAAGCCAATCAAGAAACTGCATAGAATTCCCAAGCATGTCCCACCTGAAAGTGTTGTCGATTCACCCGAATACGACAGTCCGAATCCTCCGGACCCAGGTGGGACATCGTAGATCCATCCCCGCCTCTTTTCCCTTTCCCTTTATTCCTAACAGGATAGAGAAAAGACGCAGGAAGGGGGAACCCTCCGGCGACAGGGCCCGACAACGAAAGCAACCCTGTCCTGTCGCCCCGACTTCTTTCAAAGCAGTTCTGTCACAGCTGCGACAGACGCTCAGAGCAATGGCGAGGCTAATGAAGCGAAGCCGGTCCGGAGGGTGGCAGATTTAGAAGCAGGGCTTGCCCTGTTATAGCCCACTATAACTACACGCTCCGCTTCTGTAGTTGTGGGCTCTGCCGAGGGCTTGGGCAAGGGATCTCCACCCCTTGGATCCCCGGGCAGGGAGTGACCCTCTCCCTGCACCCTCCGATCAGGGCGCCGCCCCGATACCCTGACGCCGGTCTTAATACAAACCAAAGAACAAGAACACCAGCCCATGAGTAAAGCATCCATCCATATCAAACCGTGCAACATCGCCCAGAGCGAAGCGCATAACAGGCGGGACAAGAATTACCTCAAATCCCTGAATCCCGGCCAGATTTACATAGACACTTTCCTGACTCCTTTCAATAAGTCTTATGTCACACCAGAACTGGAGTTCACCAGCCTTCAAGAATACTATGAAGAGCTCAAGGCAATGGTTAAGGAAAAGACCGGCAGGGCTATGCAGGAGAAGGATGTAGAATACACGGACAAGAATGGCAGAAAGCGTGTCCGTAAAGGAAGCAGTCCTCTCCGGGAGGGCGTGGCAGTCATCGAAGAAGGGACCACGTTGGAGGACCTCAAGAAATTCACGGCGGCCGTTCAAAAGAGGTGGTACATAAAAGCCATCCAGATTCACATTCACCGGGACGAAGGGCACTATGAGGAAAACGAGCGAGGCAGGAGGATCCGGGTGCCGAATTATCACGCACATATCGTATGGGACTGGATGGATCATAAGACTGGAAAGTCGTACAAGTTGAGTGAGAAGGATATGTCGGAGATGCAGGATATGCTGGCCGATATGTTGAATATGGAGCGCGGACAGAAGAAATCCGAAACCGGGCTTGAGCACCTGGAGCGGGAGGAATTCGTCCTTAAGAAACTGAAGGACGAGCAGAAGGCAGTAAAGGAAAAGACGGAAGCGCTGGAGTCGGAGATCAAGGGGCTCGATTTCGACGAGGAAGAGCTAAGTGTTCCCGAATTGGAGACGGACGGGATACTCAAAAAGGCTAAGGAAGACATACAAAAGGAACTCTCAACTCCCGTTCCTGTTGTGGGAAGGGAGAAATGGAGAGAGGAACGGCTTGAGGCGGTGAAGTCTATCCTGGCGCAGATGGAAAACGATCTTATCTCGGCGAAGGGGAGCCAGAAAAGGAAGATTTTGAGTTATGGCAAAGCGCTCTACAAGCAGACCAAAAGGGAAATCTATAAAACCAGTGAAGAAAACAAACAACTCAAAGGGGTAAACCAGAGGTTAACCAAAGAGAACGATAATCTGAAGGGAAAACTTGCGTCTGTGGATGAGAATGCCGTCCGGAAACTAAGAACGGAACTCGCCGCAGCAAACCAGCGCGCCGAAAACGCCGACCTTGCGACTGCCCAGGAAAAAGAAAAGACCAATCGGGAATGGCGCCGGGCCGAGCAAGAACGCAATAGGGCAGACAACGCCGAAGCGCAGGTCAGTGAGATACTCTCTGTCCCTGAGATCAAACAGTTTTGGGAGATGATACTTCGTCAGAAAGCCTTCCTGGAGGAGATGAATCGAAGGATTGCTAAAGCCGTGAAAGCCCTTTACGACTTCGCCCTGAATCGTGACCTTGTCTTCTCGAAAGAGGCAGAGGTCAGTATCGGCAATGGTATCATCGCCGAGGCGATCCTGAAAGGCCTGGATCCGACGGATGAAGGCCAGCGGAAGAAGGCGGCGAAAAGCCTGCTTGGCAAGGTCGACTGGAAAGGAACGTATCAATCCAGCTGTGATCTGGCTGAGACCCGTACCGAACAGTTCTGCGAAGAGATAACCGTCCCGAAGGAGATTGTGGACGCATTATTACTCGCTGCCGGTGGAAAGGGTGGTGTCAGCGTCGGAGGTGGCGGAGGTGGATCCAACGATGATCTCACCAACTGGGACGGAACGAAGAAAAACACAGGCTGGAGCAGAAGTAGGTAAGTAAATCTAACAGGGAAAGAACCAGCCGTCATCTCATAGATGGCAGCAGATTTATACTTAGCCATCGTTTCCAGGTAAAAAACAAAACGTCGGAGATATTCACTAACAATCGATCATCCCTATCACATAATGCCGAAAATAATCATGAAGAATTGTTTCATGACGACATTCGATTATTTGATTTTTAGGAAATCCTTCTCCAAATACTCCGGATCAATGCCTTCCGTCGTTTTCATAAGGGTTCCCCGTTCGTCAATGTAATGGCAAGTGGGTGTCGAGGTATCGTTGTAAAGCCAGTTCAATGATCCAAGATCCTCTTGGAATTCACTGACCACCAAATATTTCTGAAGGCCGTACTTCTCAATGCTTTCCCGCAGTCCTTCCTTTGTCTCACAATCCACGAATATGAGCGGAAGACATTCGGGAGCGGATTCAGTAATGTGCTGAAGATACTTCCTTAAGGCAGAATTATCCATTCCATGCGTCATGCACCACAAGCCATCATGGATGAGAAACACTTTCTTACCCTTGCATTGGTTCCAGTCAAAGCGTTTTCCGTTCACATCGTAGCAGCGGACTGTCTTGAATCTCCCGCCTTCACCCAGTTGATTGTGCTTGATATATTTTTTCAACGCCTTCCCTGTACGAGACTGCCTGATGGCAGGAGATGACTCCTTCAAAAGAACTGAGAGACTGTCTTTACTGTATTGCTTACGCATCCGGAAATACGGGAAAGCTTCCTCAAACACGAGGGCATATCGCTCCATTGTCGCGATCTGCTCCTCCTGGATTCGATCCTGTTCAGCTTGGATGGGTGCCATCAGTGACTGACCGATTCTTCGTTCCTCGGCCGCAGTCGCAAGAAGGGAGTCCTTCAGTTCAGGATGAGTCTCGGCTTCTTTTTCCAGACGCATGGCTTCCCTGAAATGCGGCGGTATGGTCCGGTTCCATTCGGCGAGTGTAGAAGAGAACTCTCTTGACAGGGAATCCATATATGCTTTGTAGGCGGTCTCGCTGGTTAGTTCCTGTGCAGACATTATGAAGGATGACAACCCGAGGCACAAGGACATTATGAACAATTTGTGCATTATGTTGATAATGAATGATATTCTGCAGCACTATCACAGCTCAAGAAGTATGCCTTACCATTCAACGCTTTACTATAAAGCCTCTTCCAGCAGTTTGAGCAGGGATTCTCCTTGATAGCCGATAAACGTATCGGACCTGGAACCGTCTTTCCCGACCACAATATAAGAAGGAAAGGCTTTGGTGCCAAGCTGTTTATAAATAAAACGTAACTGCTCCTCGGTGAGATAATAGTGATCTCCTGCGATTGAAGGGATCATATTCACCCATTCCTCTTTAGGCGATATCACGCTGGTTATGTAAACAAATGTCACGTCTTTGAAGCGATTCTCTTTTAGGGGGGCCATCTCCTTAATGGCCGCTTTGCATGGCTCGCACCAGGTGGCCCAGAAGTCCACAAGCACCGCTTTGCCTTTATATCGCTCCAAGATAGCATCCAGCAGCTTTTCAGGAGTGGTGTCGGGAACTGACCTCACCTTCCCGACCGCTTCATTGTCAGCGGCCTTGTCGGCAGGATCCAAGAGCTTATCCTCTTTTGCTTTGGCCTCGGCGGCTTCAAAGGATATCCTCTCAAGGCATTTCCTGAACATGGGATATTCACACTTGTCGAAAAGAGCCAATTCCTCGGAGCTGAGGGTCTCTCCGGCTTGCGCCCTGGCAGTAAGGGGCCCAAGCGTTGAAAGAGCGCCAACGAACCCATCCCCTTCCGGGGCGACAGTCTTGAACAAAACCGGCTTGAGGATAAAAGACAAATAGGGGTTGATAACGATCTTCGGATCGTTCAAGCCAATCGTTCCCAACCAGGCGTAGTCCTCGTCCCTGAGATCCAGGGGAGAGAAATCGTCCGGAAAATCCTTCCCCGCATAATAATATGCAGACCCTCGAACCATCCCGTTATCCATCAGGGCCAATGCCGCCTGCCCCTTAAGATAGGCCTGCAGGTATTCCTTGACATATTCAGGAAGCCTCCGGTCGCCGGAAATGGAATCAGAATACTCTTTATAAATGGTACTCAAGAGATTGACATAGCTCGCTCCGTCCGGAAAGTCACTGGCAAGCCTTGGATCCACTATCAGATTGTATTCCTCCGGACCGGAAAGATAGTCCCCGCAATCGAGCAGGGCCGCATAGGTCCCTTCGTATCTGGGATAGAAAGGAAGCGCTTCCTTTTCGGATCGAAGGCCGAAGCGTTTCTCCGTCAAATACCTGTAACTCGCATCAATCGTCATTCTCACAGTCTCACCGGGAGAAGTGTAGAAATCATTGCCTACCACATAGTAAATTTCAGCATTGGAGTTGTCGAATAATAAGAAGGAAGGGTAAACTCCATTCTGGTAAAACTGCAGGACGGCTTTCCCGGAATCATCAAATGTCGCCTCTATGGTAAAATTACCTTTCTTCCGAGGCGGAATCAGAGGTGAGTTCAGGAGCCTGAAACTGATCTTGGGCAATCTTTCGAGAGAGCAGCCAAGATCGACCTCTACCGTTGTCAGCCCGGAATCCGTGGAAAGCTCCGGAATATGGACCGGCATCTTCCCGGAGACCTTCTTCTTCGCAGGCCTTTCCCCTGTCAAATCTATATTATAGAACTTGAAGTCTCCTGAGGCCTCTCCTTCCAAGAAACTGACTGCCTTCAACTTGGATGGGAGCGGCTTGAATAGCAGCTTGAACGCGGCTTCTCCATTCTTGTCACCACTAAACCATTCGCCAAGAGTAATCCCTTCAGCGGAGATGAGGTCATATTTTTTCCTCTTCGCAAATAGATAGCTCTTTGGAGAAATCCTGATATTGGACGTCAACTCGAAAGCCTTGAAACAGAAAATGGTAGCGGTATCTGTCTTCTCAATCTTCTCAATTTCGAGATAGGTCGCGTTCCTGTAGTCATATCTGGGCAACTCGACAACTATGGGAAGCTCTTCGGAACAAGCACTGGACAAGATAGCGGCAAGGATTATTATCACCAGGCCTGGTTGTTTAAACGACTCTCTTTTCATTATGAAATGCTAATAAATTATGAAATGCTAATAATGTGTGCGACGAATCATCTGTCTCATTAGTTTACTCTTTCTTCAGTTCAACCGCCGGATTCGTCTTTGCTGCCCTCAGAGTCTGCCAAAGGACAGTACCGAAAGCAATGGCCAGGGAGATGATTACCGCCACGGCGAAAATCCAGCCATAGCCGCTGATGCGATAGTTGAAATCCTGCAGGTAACGCTCCGAGAGCCATACCGCCACCGGAACGGCAAGCACGCAGGCGATAGCCACCAAAAGCATGTATTCCCGCACGCCGCGAGCGACTTCTCCCTTGACCGTCCCCCCAAACACCTTCCGGATAGCCACGTCGTGCGTCTTTTCACCTGCGAAGAAGGCCGACATAGCCAGCAGGCCCAACTGGGAAACGAGCACAGCCAAAATCATGAACAACTCGATCATCCGCAAATACCGCTCCGCTTCTTGAAGCCCTTCCCGGAGCTTGTCCTCCATGAAATAGTTCAAATGCGGGTAGCCCTCGGTCCCGTTCTGCTCCATGCTGAACTTCCTGTACAGTTCCGATAGTTTCCGTTCCGCATCGGCGTGGTTCCCGGTAATCCGCAAGATGAGATTCTTATTGGCAGTAGAACTTGAGACGAGCACGATTCCAATTTCGCCCGGATTCATATGGGCGGCATCGGTCATCGCGAAATCCTTCACGATACCGGCGTAATCCTCTCCCTTGAACCAGGCGTTATCTTCCATAGGAACTACACTGGCCGTCTCGGACAGCCAATAGCCACTCCTGCCTGGGGAATTGAAATCCTCGGCAATGTCAAAATCAAACATTCGGAAGGCTGCGG